>Ga0116227_10005944_pt1 | contig 25163 bp, 25 predicted proteins | sample S1TSphgellanicum_FD_89693 | JGI IMG/M metagenome (GOLD analysis project Ga0116227, IMG submission 89693) | Host-associated microbial communities from peat moss isolated from Minnesota, USA - S1T2_Fb - Sphagnum magellanicum MG | ecosystem: Host-associated > Plants > Peat moss > Unclassified... | reverse complement strand
TATTTAATGACTTGGGGGGGGGGGGGGGCAATTTTTTTTTTTTTTTAAAAAATTTTTGGTAAAAAAAAATAGGGACACTTAAAAAATTAGTTACTTAAAAACACATTTTTTATCAAATTAAATTACAAACCAAGGAAAAAATTATTATTTTTAATTTTAACCCCATTTTTTTACCAACAAAGTTTTTAAAAAAAAAAAAAAATTTAACCCCCCCCCCCCCAAGTCATTAAATACATTGAATATTTGGAATCTCTCCCAATCTCAATTTTTTAAAATCAAGATATATGTAAAACCTTACTATTTGACCAAAAGGGATGAAGCATGAAATCTTTTACCTCTTTGGGGGAAAAAAGAACTTAAAAAAACCATTATATCATGTTTCTTTTGGTTATTTCTTTCACAAACATGTTATAATATACAAATTAAAAATTATGTTTTATTATAGAAATAAATCAAATAAGTTTCAATTGGAATAGGTGATTAATAATGAATTAAAAACTCTTTGGCCAAAATAAACCATGCATGCAAGCATTCAACTTTGTTATTTCAAACCATATGTGGTTAGGGAAAATTTTCTAGATTTTCAATAATCAAATAAATTTTAAAATTTTAATTGAGGTTTCACTTTGAAAATTAAAAAAACACAAGAAGAATAATGGTAAAGGAATGGAGGTCTACCAATTTAACAATATAAAACACCCCCTCTCCCCTTTTTATTTCCCTCATATGTTCCCATATGGGTTTCAATAGTTCATCATTGTTTATGTCAATCTCAAATTCTATTTTACTATTTCACATGGACATGAAAAGGCATGTGTTAATGTTCATTTTCATGTTAAAAAAAAAAATTGAATTACACATACACACACATATGAAATGTTCAATATTCACTAATATTAGAACATTGTAGCTAAGGAAAAAACTTTGGATTTATGGAATAAACTCCAATAATTAAATCAATTTAAAAATTTAAATTTAAGCTTCACTTTGAAAATGTGAAAAGGAAGTAAGAATAATAATGAACAAGATGGAGGTTTATCAATTTAATAATATCCCCTCCCCCTTTTTATTTTCTTCATATGTTTCATATAGTTTCCTATAGTTCATCATTATTTGTGTTAATTTCAATTTCAATTTACTATATAACATGGACATGAAAATGCACATTAACAAGTTCAGTTTCATATTATTTTCTAAACTGGTATTTTAAAAAAAATATTCTAAAATATATATATATATATATATATATGTATGGACCATTTAAAGCCATAAACTATGGATAAATCCAAAGAAAAAAAATTAATGTTATGTTATACTTTCTGATTAAATTATAAACTAATTATACAACATTAATAATAATAATAGTCTTTTTAAACAACATTTATTAGCACCTTAACCATATTGAACATGGTTAATTTACTAGTTATGTGAACACATGTCATGTTCGTTTTGATTAAAAAATAGCAATTGCTAATTAATGTGGCCTAATGTTGATTCATAAATAACATAAATAAAATATTTATGATTTAATTTTATTTATTTATTATAATTCCCATAAAATTAAGATGTAAGCCTAAGGATGTAAGCACTTTAGCTAAGTTAATTTAATGTTTTATTCATTAATTATTATTTTCAAACATTTTAACAAAATGCCATGTTTCCTTTTTTCCCTTACAAAATGAAAGACTTCTGTGAACAATTAAATCCATACATCTTATATATTTCAATTCTAATATAAAAACAAAGTAAAACTTGTATGCATTTTCTAAGTTGCATTTTTAATATTGTAAGTGATTGATGTTACTTTCCAAATTTCATTTACAATGATGCATCAAATTTTATTTGAAATCATGCTGGAAGATTTGTGTGAACAATTAAGTCCATATGTATATGATCATTTGCAATATATTTCAATTTTAATATAAGGAAAAAAAAGTTCTATGCATTTTTCAATTTGTTTTTTAATTTCTAAGTGATTGATATTATTTTTCAAATTTCATTTACAATGATGCATCAATTAATTATTGTTAAATTGCCTAAAGCTTTCGTATTTGAAATTGTCACAATAATTACATAAGATTAAATGAAACCTATCTAAAAACTACTTTAGTCTTTCCCCCTAAACATTTACATGGATATGAAAAGACCAATGTTATTGTGCCTTTTCATGTTTTTTTTGAAAAGATATTGATATACAATAATTATTTTGAAGAATAATTATTTTAGTTATATGCATACATACATGTGTTTAGGCCACTTGACGACTTGACACATAAACTTTGGATAAATCCATAGAACAATGTTGTTGTAGGTTATATTTCCTTTGATCTTCATTTTTTTGAGTTTTGTTGGGATGAAATGTATACCTTCTATCAACTATGAAAAATTGTGTCCTTTGTAACTTGTCATATGTAATTAAAAAGTGTTATTTGCAACTAGAATTAATTGCCAAAAACACTCTTTAGTTGCATAGGACAAGTTATAAAAGACATGATTTCTCATAGTATATGTTCATTACATTGTGAACATTCAACAAAATATTGAACGTTTGGGTGTGGAGAGTTCTTTACTTTTACAAAGAATCTTCAAGTCAAAAAATTTCTTGATCTAGAATGGACCCTCTTTCCCCCTTTTCAAAACCTTGGCTAGAATTCACTTGCTACAACAATTGATCTATAGTATGCATACTTGACATTGCTTTTGTGTGCAATCTTTGGGTGTTATGTTTATCACTTTGCTAGTATTTCCAAATCTTTGAAGCATATTGTCCAAACTTGTGTGTAAAGCTTGCATTTCTCATTGAAAATTGGGAATGTTATTTTTTGATTGTTTGAAGTTTAACCACAAAAGCCTCGAGGGAGACCACAATTGATATTCTTGATGTTTGTTTGTGTCCAAGTAATATTGAATTTTACAAGCACTACCTACATGAATGAAATTTGAACAATCCATGTCCTCATCAATCAACTATGATTAGAATCTAGATAGGTACCATGTGTTGGTTAAATCTTTCATCATTTTTGGGGTTCTAACATATATAACAAAAGCTTGAACCCATCAATGGTTTGTTGAATTGGATTCACATTAAAACTTGATGTGATCCATCATGTAGCAAACACCCACCACCAACAAGGGCCACATAATGCAACAAGCAATTTTGCTCCCCCATTTATGATGTTTCTTTATAATGTCAACAAATAGTTCATCTTGTAATGGCTTTGTTCCTTACAACAAGTTCAAACTAGCAACAATAGTTACAATAGGGAAATTGTCCATGAAGCTCCCAAACAATGAACTCACAAATCACAATAACACCACTTAATGAACAATCCCCAAAATGTGTGACCAAATCTTGAAAATTCCATCATTATAATCACTTTGCCATATTATGTAATCTCTCTCCCTAATAGGTTGGCCAGAACCAACAACAAATTCCAACTTTGAAAACTTGCATTCCAAGTTTATTTCAAAGTTGAAAATTGCATTCAAAGTGCATGCAATCAATTTTAGTTCTTGAAATTTCATGAATAGAAAGTAGCTAGTTAATGTACAAAAAAACTTTTGCAATTCATCAAAGAAAAGTAGTTGATTAGTATGGAATATAATTTACTTGGTTATTTTGTCAAGTTGAATTTTCTAATTGTTCTATGACCTAGATTTGTGTTAGCAAATTTTTTTGATGACTAAGCCCTAACCAGAGGAAGTGATGAGATAGCCCTAATGAATGAAGTACGGCTTGATGGATCACTTGGCAAAAAATGCCAAGAGAGAGGACGGTTAATGATTAATCACTTTAAAGGAGCCGCATTTTGCTTCTTGATGTTTTTGTTATTTTTTGTGCTTTTGTTGTTTGCATGTTATGGAATTTGGGGTTTTTCATGGAATGCTAGCACCTAGATTAGATGCTAGTGGTGGAGAATTACTTCCTAGATTTCTTTTGTTTGGTGATGCATGTTTGGTGATGGGAGAGAAGAAGGCACTTGGTGAAGGGAAGAGATAAATACCTGACAAGGAGGAAATCTAAACACTTTGGTTTTTTCACTAAATTTGGTTGGTTTTGTTATGAGCTTCCAAGACGAATGCATGAATCTTGGATTTTGAATAAATTGTTCACTTTTGTTTCATTATTTTTTGTTGCGCTGAACCTGGTGAACAAAGCGTTAGGAGTCAATGTGTCAATAAAGTTATAGGACGGAAGTGATGAGAGGCTCAAGGGGGTTGTTTGGATTGACCTTAATGGGATTCGTACTCAAGTTGAAGGTGCTTGAGATAATTGGGAAAGGTGCATGGGAAAGATTGAGTACCTAAAAGGTTGGGAGCTCTGAGCAAGTTGTCTATAGTGGGAGATTTCTGGGAAGATTTAAAGAAGATGCTATAGATATTGCTTGTACATTTCTTTGCCATCTCCATACTTAAATTTTTGTTGGGATTCTAGAATGTTGTGTGTAGAATTCAATTTCTATTAAGATACCTAGTGGAAAGCCATGATAATCCATAAAAAGAGGAATCCAGCGTATGTTGATCCATCAAAGTTCTAGAGTCCTTTTGATATTAGGTTATAAGAAATTGTATTGCCCCCACACATTGGTTGTGTGTTTACCAGGCTTTATGTATTGACATGTACAACCTTTCCTTTGTTGTGACAAATTAGCATACAAATTTATATGCTACCCTCCTTTTTTTGGTGACAGTTCTATTTTGCCAAGTTGTGTGATTGTCCTATTTGTGAAGTACACTTCACCAAAATGCTGAGTTGACATTCTTTTTATCACTTTGCCAAGGATGCATTTCCATGATCTCCCACTCACCCATTATTTGCACTATCCTCACTCAAATAGTTGGGGTGTTTATGTGAAAAGTTGAAACACTAGCCCCCCTAATCTAGCAGAATTTGCACTATTCTAGTGGGGCCCCTCCCCTCCTTCATTGGTGAGATCTGGAGACACTCACCAGACACACAAATGCAAGTCACCTTATGTCAAAAACCAGTTGTACAAGTGCAAAGATCTTCTAGCTCGGTTCAGGTTGCATTGACTCTCTTCACTTCAATCTGCTGAGTGTGGGTTCTTTCAAAGTGGGTTGAGAAATATTGATCTGAACATAGAAACCCATAATTTGACTAAATTAATTGCAGTTGGATAGTGGGTGTGTGGAAGACATGGAAACATCTTTGTTAAGTTGTTGATTCCACATTGCCATGTCGTCAACTTCACATTGCCAACTTGACATTGCCATTGCTACATTGCCAACTCGCCAAGTCAACTTCATTTTGCAGACTGCCCCCAATGCTCTTCAAACTGTCCAACATTAAAATTTTGTCAAACTGGACTTGGCAAACAAGAAACGTGAACTTGGCAAAGATAACCCAGCAGACAGAATTCCATAGATTAGTATGCAAAAGATGAGTTAAAACCCCTGAGGGGCAGAGTATATTTGTTATGCAATTGCAGGATCACACTGCCGTGGATGATTCAATCTCCATGCTCGCCTCCTGATCGCAATTCCCACCATGAAAGAAAAGATCTACATGATGACTAGGAGTCAATGCATCTTCTTCAGGAGATTTGGGGCAGTTTCAACATTGCCGGTGCACATCGAATTTTGAAACAGAGAAAATTGGTCGGAAGGTGACACGATTGTGGCGAAGGTAGGTAGCAGCACAATCAGCATCGTTATTGTGCGAAACTTCACATAAATGCGAAAACTAAAATTTTTAAAATAAATTTTCGTCACATATTCCCTTTTTCTGGGGGGCAAAAATCGCCAATTTCGGCTGGAAAATGAATCGTTTTTGCTTCGAAAGTGAGGCCGATGCGTCGATGGCGTGTGGTTTGATAAAACCCAAAAACCTCGTGAGAGGGATAAGCCCTAGAACCTCGTGAAGTGTTTTGTTTCTTAGGGTATGCACTCTTGGTCCTTTCCTTGACTCACCACCCAAAAGCACATCCGCGCAGTGAATTGCACTAGTGCACATACAAAGAAAGAAAGAACGAAAGAAAGAGAAGAGGGGTTTGCTAGGGTTTCATTCATAGCTCGGAAGGAAGGGGATGGTGATGGTGGAGATGGAGGAAGTTTTAGGAAAGCTCACGGACCGTATGCAAATCAAGCGAGACCATGGTGTTAGCCTGCTGCAATCCTTGCTTGACAATGCAGGCAAGTGCTTTGGGTTTCCCTTGTTTCTTTTCTGCTGGAGTAGTTAGTTAGTTGTGTGGCTTGGGAAAGAGAAAGATTGGGAATGGTTTGTTTCTACAGAGAGGGAGAAATTAGATAAGAGTGTAAAATCAGGCTTTGCAGATATGGTTAAGGATTTTGGCGGTTTTGCAGCATTTTGGGCAATTTCAATACATGAGAGTCTTGCATGTGTAAAGAGCTACCTGTTTTGCTCTTTGCTTACATGATCATCATCAACATCAAGGTAATATGTGGCAGCTAGTGGTAGGCAGTTTGGTCAAAATGTGGAAGTTTAGAGCACCCTAAACCCTAAACCCTCAGCTAGAAATCCTTCTACATTTGCACAAAGATGGAGAGGCACTCTGCCAAATTCCTTGGCAGACATTTTTTTGAGTCTTTCTCCCTGCTTTCAGAGAAGGGTCTAGGTCATAGAACCAGATGTTGCAGCCTTGGATGAGAGGCACTTTGCCAAATTCCCTTGTCAGACATTGTGTCTGAGTCTGTCTCCCTGTTTTCAAGAGAAGGTTTCTAGCTAATAGAACCAGATGTTAGCAGCTAGGATCAGAAGTGAGGTTGAATCCTGTGGAGACTTCCACAATGCAATGGCACTTCTCTCCTAATGCGGTCAATGCTCAACCCCTTAATGCCAAGACCATTTTGACCAGTTAACATACAATTCCTCAACACACCTCAAGAATCAATGCATAAGCAATTGAAGAACACCAGAAAACACACAAGGAATTCAGTATTTCCAGCAGTGCTGAAGTACTAGAGCCTTTGAAGTTGGATGTGTCTGCAATACTCTTCTTATGCAATGTGATGCAGATAGTGTGCAGAGGCAAGAGGTGTGGTCCGTGGGAGTGGAGCATGTGAAGAAGCTGATATCTTCTGAAGAATGGGAGAGCCGCCATGGTGGTTTCTGTGCAGCAAAGGTGTGCTTTTCCTCTTTTTAGAGGCAAATTATAAGCAATGTGAATCAGAGAAAACCCTAGAACTGCTTTTCTTATCCATCCAAACTCAGTTGCATGTGAGGGCCTCTTCTCTGTTTTAGGCAATCTAAGTGCCCATGATCTTATAGGTACTAGTGCTATGGGATGGAGAGGCTACATTTGCAAATGAGCTGGTCCCAGAAGCTTTGCTTCATCTCCAGGATCCTGAGCCAGGTGTACGGTGAGTTGCTTACTTTTGCATTTTCATCTTTGATGTTTTTGCCATGGAGTTTCTCTTTTAGTAATATGGTCTTGAGCCAAGCTTTGCAAAGTCAGCTGCTGTTCTGGTTAAAAAATAGGTAGTTTATATAACAATGTTGATACCTACTTGCAGATTGGCAGTGGGAGAGTGCTTGTATGCTCTAGGGAAGAAGCAAGACTCTGCATTATATCTGCAGTGTATCAAGGAGTGAGTTGTCTAAACTCTGAGGGCAGAAATTCTTGTTATATTCTTGACAATGGGCACCTGAAGACCTTGAGTGCACTGAGATTGTGAAGAATACTGTATCTACTCTTACTGTTGCAAGCCAATGAAGTGAGTGGGGAGTAATGGGAGCTGGTCACTTCCATTCTTCATTATGAAGGAAACAGTCCGATGCATTGTGAGTGACACTCACAAGGTTATGACTGCACTCACCTTTGTTGTGTTTGTTTTGGTTTGGATGGAACAGACACAACAGTTACCTTCAAAGTCTTGTCGTGGATTTTTCTGTGCAATCTCATAAATACAAGATTGTGAGCAAGTTACTTTTTCTTTTCAACTCCAGGATTGGTGAATTATCTAAACATTATGGGAATTGTTGTGCATTTGCAGCTGTGTACTGCAGTGCATTGAGGATGGATTTGATGGTGAAAGAGGCATGGGAGATGAAACAGGCCAGAATGGTGAAAAGTCATTTCAGGATAAACTGGATCATTTTCAGCATAATTCAAACCATGCAAGCACTGGGGGTGGTCTGTCAGATATCCATGTATGTTGGTGATCTCAATCCCAACTTCTCATAAGGTTTGCTGGCCAATTTCTGAGCTTGGGCACATATGGGTGCTCCATTATTGAGCAATTTTAAGATCCCCCCGGTGAAATGTAGTGTTCAAAAGTGTACTTCTCAGGCATTTCAGGGATGATATTTTTGAGGTTGTGAACAAAAGGGTGTGGGGTTGTACCCTGTTGCAGCAAAGAGCAAAGGGTGGAAGATATTTGGAGACCTCAGTGAAGGCACTGCAGCGTTTGCTGGATGGATGTGGGGACAGTTTCAGTGTGCATGTGACTCCCCAACTCTGGCAACTCCTGCTGAAGGCCTTGCAACACCAAAATCGGTTTGTGCGAGAGACAGGGTTCTTGTGCATCAGCTCTCTTTGTCAGGTCTCACCACTTGAGGTCTTGAAAGAGTAAGTATCCATGTACACTAATTTAGAACCTGTTCTTGTGGTTGTGATCATCAGCAAAGTTAGTCCCCTGAAATGAGATCCTACATCACCATTTTTCATGTTTCATCTTTCCTAGGTTGGTCTGTCTTTGATTGATATGATCATTATTTCCTCTGTACTCCAGTTGTCTCTTTGACCTTAGCTCTGGACATCAGTCTCCCTTGTCATAAATTGTCATGGGTAGTTCCAGAAGTAGCAAACCATGCATCTGAAAACAGATTTGCTGCTGTTTAGTTCAAATCTTAGTGCTTTTGTGGTTGTTGTGCTGATTATGAAGTCCAGGAGTGGCGAATTGATATCCAATGGCTTGACCTTGGGGCTGAGTGACAACTGGAGCCAAGTTCGATTTGGTAGGACACTTCTACACACCAACTTTCTCTTCCCTTGAACTCATTTCTTTCAGATGCCAGATACACCAGAGGAGAAGAGCTCAATATTTTGGGACAGAGAGAAATGATCATTCTTTACATGAATGGATAGCCTGTGGAAAACTTAAGATATTACAGAAGACCCTGAAAGGGCCTTGGAAGGAAGAGTGACGGAAGAGAGAAACAAAGAGATCCAATGAGATACATGTCTTACTGTGAGAATTGGGATGGCAAGAAAATGGAAGAGCATCTTACCATACTAGTGGCATGTGGGTTTGTGTTACTGAGTATGCAGCTGCATCCATTGCAACAAGGACATTCATGCACAGGACACAACAGTTCAATCCTATTTTCTATCCAATGATACTTCCAGCTATGTAAGCACTCCCTGAGATCCAATATTGGTAACTGCTCTTGATTTTATCTCTGTAGGTAGACATCCCCAGTAGTTTGTCTGAAGCAATGGAGGGATGGGGTACTGTTGCCCAAAATGTGGCAGCAGGTTTGCAACTGCTGTGCTATTACTCTTTTCTCCTCCTCAGGTTTAGATAGCTTAAAGGTACTATGATCACAGAAGATGTGCATTGACAACATATGGTACCCTCCATCACAGAAGATCACAAACACAGAACATCCACTATAAACTATCCATACCTACCTTGTGTTATGAAACCCAGTCCTCTGTATTTGACAAGATGTAAGCTGGGTGTGCATATGGGATACAATTCTCATACAAATCTGTACATGAACTTGTTTTTGTATTTGTAGCATGCAATGTTTATGCAAACCTGTTTAGATAGAAATGGTAACTGGATGGACAACCCTGGGTTATAATGTAGGCATTATTAGATGCCTTCCCTAAACACCAGTTTTGACATTCAGGTGCTTGAATCGATATTATGGAGCTGAAGGGCTGAGGTTGTACTCACAAGACTCTTGGCAAATGCTGATGGGATCAACTGGAAGAGATGAAGTTGCAAAGTCAGTCGACAATTTCCTAGACTACTATGTAACACATGCATCTGCAGAGAATCGGCTTGTCAGAGAGGTTAGTTGCTTTGATGATATGGATGATAGCCTAGCAAGCACCCCATGGAAACGATCACTTGCAAGTGAACACATTTTCAGCTGGTCATTGTACGTGCCCTGATCTTTCTGGTGCTAGGAATTTTAAAAAATCTGAAGATTTGATACCAGTTGCAATGCAATGGCACTGAGCTTAATTGTGCACATTCTTCCTGATGCTAGGAAGCCATTTACTTGATCTTTAGGTGTTCTCTTGAGCAGTTTTGAGAATTTTGGTTCAGAACTAAACATCTCATTGGCAAGTGTAGTTATGAATCGTGATGCCCTTTTAGCCCAGTCTCTGTTTTGTCAATTAGTTTCTTGGTGTATTGTCTCTTGACATACATATTTTGGGCTTGTTTGGGGGCAGGCAGCATGCCATTGCATTGCAGAACTGTTGGTGAAGATTGATCCTGAGGTACTTTCAACACATTCTTGAATGATGTGTAATTTATAAATTTGGGTTAGAATCAGCAGCACACAAGTTGCAGCCAAAGACAATACACTATAATATATGCCACACCAAGACTTAGAGAAGGCAGTATATCTACCATGTAGGATGAGGTTTGGAGTCATTCCAGTTCTGGCTAGTGTCTCTTTTTTCTCTTAGTGGGACAACTGTGCAAGTGTTCTCTGCACTCACACAAAAGGGTGTCTCACCTGACAGAGAATCAAACCCCTTATTTCTCAAGTGCTTGCTACACTCATGGGATGCTTCAAGGACTCAAGCTGGGCAGTCCGGGATGCTGCCTGTTCAGGTGAGCTGAGTCTCTGGTACCATTTCTATATAAACAGGTTTGCATCTTGTATGTCCTTAGAAAATAGTTTGGGAGCTTGCTATGGGCTTGGAAAACTTACTGTGTTGAATCCTGGCCTGATCATCACTTACCCATCAGTGTGACTTGAGAGACCAAGGAGCAGAGAGAGTTCACATGTTGGCATATCCCAGGGAACTGGTCTACATAATGTTGAAGTGTTTTCTGTTTGTGGAATGTGCAGCTCTAGGAAAAGCAATTACTGGATTTACACAGGAAGTGCAATGCTTTCTGCCAGCGCTATTTGACCTTTTGTTTGCACACTTGGCAGACAGTATCCATTTCCCAATGTCTTCCAAGTACCATGATCTTTGTGATGCTGTGGACTTCCTGGATTGAAATCACAATGCCTGTATAAGATGAAAAACAGTGTCATATAAGGATCCTGGGATTGTAGTTACTACAAGTATGCATTCTCATTTTGCTATTGGCAGATCATTGCTTGCTTGTTGTGTATATATTGCTTCTCTGCCTTGTACATGTATCCATATCAAGAAATATGGGCACAAACTTAAGGCCCACCCCCCTTCATTTGGCATGCTAGAAGCCAGTGCTGCACTGATTTTGTTTGACTTTGCTGGGAGGGAACCTAAAGCTGACAGGAGACTCATCTTAACATATTGTTCATCAGATGTTGGGAGTGTTCGAGAGAATTCAGCATTCACTTTGGGAAGTGCAATGCGCAGCTATCAAGAAGAGGCAATTGACAAGGTAGCCACAGCTTTTCCCCCCCACTTGTCCTTACCATAGCAAAGTATTGACGTATTTCTGGTCAGTAACATCAATTTGAGGAGCATATTCTGCAGGTGATTTTGGCACTGGAACAGCTGTTGCCTATGGCAAAGCATCAAGTGGACAAGCCATGCTGTTGTAATGGTGCCAAGCACAGATCTCCTTGTAGTAGTACCATTCACACAAAGTGGTAAATACCTTGTCTAGTAGACCAGGACTTCACTTTACACAGATCTGTGTTCAGAATCAAAGTGTTTGTTTACTTCAGCTGGCTGGTGTTACACAATAGGTTCTATTGCATTGGTGCTATATACATGAACTACTTAGACAACATTCCATTGCATGTGCTTAGAGAAAGACAGTGTGTTTCTTTGGAGAATTGGAATCCATGTAGGAGTTGCTCAATTTCCATGCATGCATGTGGTTTTGACTGTTGCAGGCATGACCCACTTTCCAAATTGGATTCAGACTTCAGAGTAAGTGCTGCAATTCTATGTTCCTCTGTGTGCTACTCTCTCCAAGCATTTCTCTAGATTCTTCCTTCAAATCTCTCTTGCTGTGTTCATTTTTGAGTTTGGAAGGACACCCTTCTCTTTTGTTAAATCAAGCAGGAAATAGATGTATAGACTGAAATGCTGGAGGTAGATGTATTGGTGATGTATGGGGAGGTACATGCCTTGCATGTTGCTATGCAGACTACATCAGCCATTGCCCTGGTGGTAGCGTCAAAAGGGAATGGTGATGATGACCAGGGGTTTGCCAGGGAGATTGAACCATGGGAATCTTCTGAGGGAGGCATTTACTTGCTTCGGGAGCTTTCTGCTGTGGCTCCTAGCAAAGCAACTAAATTTTTACCTGTGCTTGTTGAACTGGTATCTGCTCACACTTACCAACACCCATGCATCATGCATCATTCTCTCTGTTTCTGTGTCTTCAGTTTCCGATTCTCTTCATGGAAGTCTCAGAATCTTTTTGGAGCTAAATTTGTTACTTCCAATAGGGGATGTCAGTTTCTAACAAAATTGATTGTAGTCTGCTGTTTGAATGCAGTGTTTGTGATGGTAAATGATTGACTTATTCTGCAGGCAGCTCAAGGCCTGATCTGAACAACTCTAAAGTTTTGATTAGAACCTGGAAGCTTGTCTTTGGGGTTGCCAAATGGGTTTTGACACTCCAATCACAAGCATCAGCAAGTTTCACAATTTTTTCTTTTACTTGTGAGCACAGGCACAAAGTTCTGGATATGTGAAGTATCACAATCTGATGGAGACCCTTTTCAGGCTGTTGCCCTCAATTGCTCAGGTGCAAATTCTCCCTTGTCAGTGTTGGAATTTGGTCCTCTGCATGGCCACAGTCCTGAAAACATTCCAGCACATCACATGCTCCAGCAGGGTAATCCTGGGTGACATGGTTATGCTTCTGGGCTCTGTAAGGAGTATATCACAGCACTTGAAGAATCTTACGTCACTCAGTGTCTGAGTTCTGCCAACTGGTGGAAACTACTTTGATAATTTTCACAGATGTAGACTACATCTTTCAGCTTAGTTTTGTTGCAGAGAATGAGTGTTTGAACTAGACAGTAGTGTGGTTGCCACCTGGATTGGGTGCCTTGCAGAATCTGGGAAAGAGGAATTTCAAGCCTTATTTGGAGCTCTTCATTGATCCACTCTTTCAGGCTTTGACCTGTGGGCAGGTATGTGCCTATTTGTGGGTCTGCATAAAGTTATAGTCTACTCTAGTAATCATCCAGGATGACAATGATTCCTACTGCCAGGAAGTTAATTCACCTCTTTTGGATATAGGAGAGATGGTATATGTGCATTCTCCTCTTACCCTTCATTGAGAAAAACAGATGATAGAATCAACAGCTTTTCTGCAAGGAATCACTGCAATTTAAGAGTTTGATATCATGGCTTACTAAAGTGTATGAATATGCAGAGGTTGTCTGAGAGTGCTTCAAGCTATTGTATATCAAAGCTGTGCACATTTATAGGGCCTAATATCTTCAAAGCTCGACTAAACAGCAGTCAGCTGGCCATCATGGAATCCAGTTCATTTGTGGTTGCTACCATTTCAGCTCCTGGCACTGGAACTGAGATGAAAGAAAGTCAGTCAGGTATGTGAGGACCTTTGAGCTCAAAAAACAGGGTTGAACAATTTTTTTACTTGGGGTATCCTGTCTGGTATGTCTCTGATGAAATCACACAAGAAGTGATGAATTTTCCATTGTCAGGTTTAGGCTGTTGTCTGATTTGTGAATCTGTTTGCTTTGAGCTCACTCTTACTGGACTTCATCAACATTCCACTAGTTTTTCTCCATGACTTCTCTATGTGACTCCTGAGTCTTTGCATCCAGTGCCATCTTTTTGGGAGCTTATCCTCATAACTAAGAGGGATGTCTTCACTACAATGTGTTCAGATCTGATACTGTTGGAAGTTAGTTGAATCAGGGTAAGGCTTTAGTTTATGTCACCAACTTTCCTTGAGAAGCGTGGGTTTGTTTGAAGCAGCTTGTAATTGGATAACAGTCTGACTTGCTTGCATAAAGGAAAACTATTAGGCCAATAGAAATCAATTGAATTTGCATGCATTCCTCTCTTTGGGCAGTGGGCCTTAATCTTAGTTCTGAACCTTTATGACCAGCATGGTTGAATCATGCCTGTATGTTGGAAAGAGGGTTATCCTTCATGAACATGGGTATCCATATAATCTTTCACCATATTTGGGAATAGATGAGAATTTTCTTCTTGGATGGTATTTGAGTGTTTTGTCCTGAGCTAATCACATGGTAAGCAGATACTTATGTTAACTGCTTATCACTGTGACTGTTTAAGGATTTCACACTAGATCACTTTCAAAATAGAAAATTGATTGTTCCCAATTTGGAGGCCTCTAAAGCCACCAGTAGCAACTCAAAGAAGCAAATTGGATGAGGGAAGGGGAAGCTCAGGAACGTGGAATTCAAATCCTGTTTTCCAGTTTTGAGATCAAAATGAATTTCGAAGGTGTGATTTTACTTGCTTGAGTGAGCAGAATCTTGATGTGAATTATTTTGATTGCCATCTTCGAAAAATTGAACTTGCATTTTAGAAACTATTGCATCCAATACTTGTTACATTGATTGAAGGCTTCCACAACTGATTTTCATATTCATGATGAGAACCACTGGATTTCTACACGCAATCTGTTTTTTAGGAAGTCAGGGCTTGCTTACTGGTAATGAGAACCACTGGATATGTGAAATTATTGAAAGAATTGTTGTTGAACCTCAGGAATGGCACAGATGATTCATGAATTTTAGCACTACAAGGATTTGAGATGTGAAGAAGCATGGCAGAGAGGATACTTGAGGGCAGAATGCTTTCACTGATGTTCTTTCTGATCAAAAGTGGGTGAAATTTCTTTTCATAAGAATTTTGTTTATTTAGGAGAAGATGCAGTTATGTAAAGGAAAATGCGAGTTAGGCAGGATGCAGCTTTCTTAAAGAATATCAAAGAAAGAAGGGGCAAGAAAACAGCAAATAAGAGCTATCAAAGAGTTCAACAATCCAGGAGACATTATGTGCTTAACATAGATGATGATGATGATGATGTGATCTGGATAAGTGGATTTGTTTCCACTTCATCATTGGAGTCAACCTTGAATAGGCTAAGATATGAAATCTCACAATTTAAGTTATTAACAATGGCATCCACTCCCACATCTTGATGAAGACAAAAGCACATGTGAAAAGCTCCACTCCTATCATGCTAGGTATGTTATGTTTTCTTTCTATTTGTTCAAATTAGATAACTGGAAATAAACAATTGCAAATCTTGTTCTTAGGATAAGGTGACATCTGGATTCTTGTGTCACTTGTAAGGGACAATTGTTGTGCAAAGTTTTGTTTGCCACGATCTGAAAGAAAATTGAACATGAAGATTATGGTTGTATAGTAGAACATAGGGCTTAGAATGCCAATTGACATGGTGAAATTTGTACTAGATTGTAATTCAATAGTTCAATATATTATGTAGTAATTGCAATTAACCTGGATGTGCTTGGACCTACAATATTTTCTCATCATTTTCTTTGACAACAAAGTTTGAGAGACAGACTTTGAATTGGTGCGAAGCTTCAAACTTTGACGACAAAGACAACTACAAGCATAAACAAGCATGGTATCCTTGAAGGAGGCAGTGGATAGGCCCACAAGTACCCCCGGTCATGTCTATTTTTCTTTGAGTGATGAAGAGATTCCTTCGGAAGAGTCAATAGACATTAGACTTGAAAAAGACGAGTCAATGATAGGAGCAACTCCTTTGCTCGTGGATATTCCTTCTGGCATTTCTTGTCACCTGCTATTGAACCTGCTGGATGACGCCTTGTGCATGCTCAAGTACATACATACATACATATGTATCTCTAAGATCTCTCTCTCCTATGATCTTGCTTTATTATTGCTAGCACAAAAGATTGTTGAGAAGAACTTCAGACCTACATGTTCAAGCAGGGATTTGTGTCAATTGTAAACAAAATTGTGTGGGGGAGACAGAGAGGTTAGGAAACCTTACAAAGCATTTTTCATCAGTACAACTCCATGAGAGGAAAGAATTTGCAGCAATAATCAATTGTGGAAAGTCAGAGGACTTCATGTCAATCAATCCTTTTGATGTATGTTGATTGATTGATTGATTGATTGAATTTTTCAGGGCATTTTGTTTCATCACAGAGGAGCTTCTGTTCAATGTGGATGGTCTTGAGACATTCACACTACAACCCGTATGAAGAAGACCCTTCTCATTTTGTCAAATCCTTCTTGACATTCTTTCAGAAAATTCTTATCATCAATTCAGGAAACTCTTCTACTATCAAAGCTTTTTCTTGCTCCAATACACCAGAGTTTATTTTGCAAAATTAAGAAGAAATTGGAATGCTTTGATGTGTGTTGAAAAACAAACAATGCAAGATTTGCAAAGAGAGAAATTTGTAAGATCATCCACATGATGATTGCTATTTTTTGCTTGGTGAGCTCCAAGCTTTAGTTAATTGCGATGATTGATAGAGAGATTTTCTAGAAAATCTATGTGCAATTTCATTTGTGTTTCTTCATGGGGAGGGTTTTGGATTTTTTGACTATTGGGTAACCAAAAACTTTGCGCTCCTCTTTGGAAAGAATCTTTGGAAAGAAAAATGTAATGCTGGTTGGTTTCAAGTGCCCCATGAATTTTGCTTTGAAAAACTATGTCTGGTGTATCAACACTGGACTTCTCTTTTGATCTTCTTTATGATTGAAATGAATGTAGCACTTCTAGTGGTAATGATTGATTATGTGTTAATTGTTGCTACTCCTTTCTAAAGATTGAATGGGGCAACTTGATGGCTGGCACTGAGGAGGGTTAGGCTCTATTGGATAAACTGAGGCTACATGCATTTTGTGTGGCAAAGTGGCGGAAAGTGGAAGCTGATAAATTGATGGAGGAAGAGATAGCATTGAGCAAGTCAACGTGGTATCTTTGTTGTTTCTTGCATGTAATAACGAATCCTCCTCCTATTTGAAATTGATGAAATTTTTTAGGAAACAAAAAAAAATATGCTCTCACTTTTTGGTTGTAAGATTTTCCTTCTACTAACATGTATGCTTTGCCAAATTTTCCTATCAAATTTCATAATTTGTTTCAAGATTTGTATTGGATGTTAAATTTTAGATTTCATAATTGTTTCAAAATCCATGTTGGGTGTTATAAAAAGGTGCTTGGAACTTGGTTGTGGTGGATGTAGACCCAAGAGTCAACAGTTGATGAGTTGATGGCCATGGGGATGCAGCAATCACCAGCACTTCTCTTCTTGTTGTATTCACTTCAACAGGTAGGATACCAATTGAATTATTTCAAATTAGAAAAAACAACAAATGACCAAGTCCATGCCCACAAACATGGAACAAGAATTTAAAACCTTGTTTTCACTCCATTCTCACTTCATTAGGTAGGGGTATCAATTATTTAATTCACAACATGCAAGTAATCAACAGACCTTATTCAAAATGAAATTCATGTTTTGACTTGCACAATCTTGAATAGTTAAAAAAATTTAGTAGAATCAAGGTGTAAGCTGCATAATGTGTTTCCTCAAGGAGTTCATTGTACGATGTGTACATGTAAAATGGCAGTTGAGAGGGTTAGCATTGAAGCGTTTTTCTACCACGTTGGAAGAAGAGGAGTCAATTGAAGGCTATCGTACAGACATCTACCTTCGTGAAGAAAAGGTCGTGTGTGCACTTTTTTTCTCAATCATTTTACCTTTAGCAAAGTGAACTCTTGCTGACCAAGTGTATCACAATTATTTTTGTGCGTTCACGTCAATGAATTCCTGTGGATTTATGTACACAAACAATTTCTTTCAAGCCTGAATATCTCAAATACCACTCCTAGAAGGCATCAAATGTCATATATGAGCATTGTGAACAGAAGCACACCAATAATGAAACTCAGTTTGGAGAATAGTGCAGGCCATCAAAGAGCACTCTGCAATGCACCAACAGTTGGAAGTAGATAGGAAAGTCCGTGCAGATGCATTTGCAAAATATCAAGAAAATGAACGCCTCATCTACCGTATGTTTTGTGCTTCACATTTGTGTTTGGAAAGTTGATCGCATCCTTCTAAATGTGGAGATGTGAGTGAGTGTTGCACTTGGATGATGATTAGGGAATTTTTAAAAGTTTCTTGAAGTTTGAACATTTTTTAAAGATTAATTTGGAGGGGTAATGTGAATGGGTATTGTTGATGTGAAGAGGAACGAGAGAATTCCAAAGTGCAAGCATTGGCATTAGACAAGCAACTAGAGAGTGATTGTGCTGTTTTGGAAGCAGAAGAGTTCCATCTATTTGATCAGCAGGTGATCTCCCTAAGTTGTGAGTCCAAACTATAGCCATAGTTTGAAAGCAAGAGTGGGGAGGTGGGTAATTTCATCACATTTTGGTGAAATCTCTTGTCATCAATCAACATCTTCTTTTAGAACATATCAAGGAATTGGATGATGAGCCACACCACCTTGAAGTTGGGGTATGGGTGTTCATAAACAGGAATCAGTATTCAAGATTGAGAATGAAAAGATGCAAGAAATTCTCCGAGATACACAAGTAACCACCATGCTTTCTTTTTGACATTAGCAACTTGCTAGTAGTAATATTTTCTTTACATTCTAGGTGAAGGATTTTGGTCATTTGTATTCAATGTTGAATTTGTGTACTTTAAAAGTGAATAAAATTTTTCATACACCTTGACTTTTACCTTCAATTTTAAAAGGGATCCGGAGTTAGGGTGCAGTCCAGAGACCGTGATAAAGAGCTCCAATCAATAGGGAAAAAGGGTCAAAGTATTGAGGAGGTTAATGATTTACTTTGGAGTTATGAAGATGACATCACAACCAAAATGGAAGCACTTTCCATTCTTTGTGTATGTTTTTACTTTCATTGTTCATCAATTGTTCATTCCTTGATGCAATCAATTCTTCAATACATTAGAACAAGGTCTTTCAACCAAAAAAACTATGATTTTTCAGAAATGTCCTTGTCAAACTCTTTACAATCTGAGAAGCTTTGTAACACAAGATGTGTTTCCATAATTGTGCATGTCTACGTACCTAGTACCTAGCCCAATGTATTGAATTTATGCAATCTTTTTTTTTTGTGAATGGAGAGAAAAAGAGAAAAAAACAATTGACCAAATTGTGCTTTAAGGGCAAGGGATCACAGGTTGAGCATGACAAAGTCAATGCAAAATTGACTGAGATCACAAATTTCTATGAAGAGAAGGCTCGCTTGGTACAAACTTTCACTTGTATTGTCACAAAATTTCAATTGGTGTACACAAGTGCAAGTTACTCTCCAACATTTGCAAACTTAGTAAACATTAAAATCCATTATCCAAGATTACCCATGACATGTGTTTGTCATTTTTTTGAACTATATGGTTCTATGTAACATGCACACATCCATGATGTTAGGTACTTGATTTGGCACCATAAGTTTTTTTGATGACTTGCACATTCTATGTCCTATTCATAAAACACACCTATGAAAACAAAACATGTTTGACAAAAGGTCTTGACAAGTTCTTAGAAGGCCCATCAATGTAAATTATGTGATCATATGCTATCCTTCAAGTTCAAAATTGTTCAAGCTCACCTACTCTCATGGGGATGGTTGTTAGGTGGCAATCAAAGAAGAGGAGGAGAATCTTCATCGAGAACTTATTTGTGTATGTATGGCACAAATTTTGCATAACTCCCTATAGTGTGTAGGTGCATGATGGGTCAATGGATCAAGCTTTCATGTTTGAATCTTCAATGTGAAATTTTAGCCAAGGTTTTGAATTCATGATCCAAACACAAGTTGGCCTATCAAAGTCTTGTTGGTTTACTATCTTAACACAATTACAACCAGTTCCCCCTTTGTTTAAATAATTTGTTTGGGTGGGTATGTAACATAAGTTTGTTTTTACTTTGTGGGTTGAGATTTTTAGTCTCCTTTTTTGCCCCAATTGTTTAAGTGTTAAGCTATGTAGGCAAAAAAACGGAAACGTTGGTTGCCATACTATGCTACTAAGCGCATTCAACGCTACTGGAGACGATATCTTGAACGCAAGCATGCAAATGATGAGCCTAAGAAAGGGGTAAGACATCCAAACTTTTGTTATTGAAGAAAACTTGATGCCACCATATCAATTTGATCACACAAAGAAGTTTAAAACATCTGTGAATTTCTGTCATGTTCTTCAAAATTGTTTAAAATCAGTTGGAGATTATAAGAAACATTAAGTAAATTTCACCGATGTGAGGTATTTCTTTATTCAATCTAATAATAAAGCAGGGCAAAGGCAAGAAAGGAGGCAAAAAAGGTGGCAAAAAAGGTGACAAGGGCAAGAAGAAAGGTGGGAAGAAGAAAAAATAGAACATTGGAGTTACTACTATTGTGGTTGTCACATTATATGGTTTGGCTTCAATACATCTTTGGAGCATTCAACATCCAATTGGCCATGGAATGTCAAAACAAAGGTTGGTGACCATGAATCTTGACCTTTGTAGCCTATGATAAAATGGACTACAATGGATTATGTGTTTCATTAGCATAGATACAACAAGAAAAGAATTTTTTTTGTTAATAGTATTGACTTGCTAGAGAGATGAAACAACCAACATATTATGGAATGGTTCTCAACATATGGAAACAATTTTTTGAAATGCTTCAAGACTTCATGTCAGTGACGACTACTACCCTCAAGAAGATGTGGAACAACCTACATGTGAAAGACTATTTGGAGGTGTTGTTGTCTCCACCCATTTAGTGAGAATCAAAACACTCAACTCATGGATGAAGAGGAGAATCTTACTAATTGTTGCAATCATGAAATCAAATGACATGTTTTGTTTTATCAACTTAGATGTTTGAATATCACATGAAAACATAATGCCACATCCATTAATAGTTGTACTTGGAAACATTCTTCTAATGGATAATAGTCTTGTGAACTTTGAATTGTTCTCAAACATGTATTTAGGATTCTTTAGGATCCCTTGATGGGATTGTTAAGAGACCTTGGCATATTATGGAGAAAGTAAAAATGGACTTAGACTTTCTACCCTCTATGGATGGGTCAAAGACATAATTCTAAGGCATTAACCACAATAATCAAAAAGATGAAATGGAAGACCATGATCATAGTAGGTAACCAACAATAGGAAAGGTTCCAATGTTGATAATTCTTGGGATACATTCACATCTCAATATCCTAATGGAACTATTGATTGAGGACACAATGTGAACAAGCATGATCAATGTGAAAATTGCATAATGAAATTAATAGTAGTCCCAATAATGCAAATTATTTGGAGTAATGTCATAATTATCACATCCAAATTTGTAGTTGAATGTTTGGCTTTCCCAATCAATAAACAATTATATGTAGGAGCTTATAAATGTCACATGTGGGGCAATCACTATGATAGGCCAACTAAAAACATGACCATCTTTTTCAATACATCAAAACATGGCATCCATGATTAAATTATGTGAATACACATGGCATAAGTGCTGAAAAATGACATAAGTAACTAACCTAGTTGAGGTAGACCAATCATCAATGCCATGTTTTGGCGTAATGTTGGCGTAATGACAAAATAATTTTGATCCAATGGTTAGATGAAGATGATTGGATAAATTCAATATACATAGATTTATATAACTTATAGTTTTTCAATGACCATAAATTGAAACATTGTGATTCATGAAACATTACTAAACTAAAAAAAATTTGGAATGCCCATCTATAAATTTTTTAAATTTTTATATGGTAGTGGTTTTTCCTTTAAAAAAAATAAATAATGCATTTATTGTTACAAATGTGAAAAAACACATTCATTTCATTAATTAAAAAAATAAATTAAATGGTCCTAGATTTAATTGATGTGTATTAATATATCATACACCATAAAACAATTCACCCAAAAATTTCCACCCCCAACCCTTGTCACGACCTTAGCCTTGGGCTCATGACCAAAGTAAGGATGGAAAAGTGTGGGCCGATAGTGCAACCTAGTAGTCACATTCACATTCTTGAGAATGTGGGAAAATGTGAGGAAATGAGCCCACACACTCCCAAGTGGACTCCCATTTTGGGAATTGGAGTCCCAGTGGATTCTCAAATCTTCAAATAGTAGTTTGAGGGGATTTATATGCTTGCAGCTCGTCTGTGCACCAAAAATGTTCCAATTGTACATTAACCAACTTGTTTGGTTTGTGTAAATTGATATGAATAATTGACATGCTTGTCATTTGTCCTAATCCCCATCTTGGAGCTCCAACACACCCCTTTTACCCTAAAAGTGCTACAAACTAAATAGTGTGCCCTAATTTTTTCTTCTTTTGTTGTTTTCACTTTGGGATTCACATTTGAGTCTTTCAAAGAGTTTAAAGGTGCATCAACCCTAGTTTTGAAATATATATGCATTTTTCCAAACTATTTGACAAATATTATTTCCATCACAAACCTATTCCATATGTTTAAGTTTTTCATTGTTTATTGGATTAAAAAAATAGTTGATTAAATTAAGTCTAAAGCTAATCAAATATTTTTTAATATTTTTTAAAAAATAATAATAATTCAAAATGTGATGTCCATATGTTACCAAAAAAATTAATTGTACAAAGATTATACTTGCGATTACAATTTTGGGGGGCTTATTGTGTTTTGCACCTTAGGTATGTTTGCAACTTTCAATGTAACTTTAAATTGTGACTTTCTTTTCCAACTTCATTGGAACTTTGTTTTGATTTTACCATGGTCCATAAACTTAAATTCAAGGTTGGTAATAGGTAGATAGGTAGGTAATATATAGATAGGGTGTAAGCAAGAAGGTAAATAATAAATATTTATAAATAGGAAGGTATATATGTTAGGAAGTTAGGTAGGTTCAAAGGTGGTAATATATAGGTAGCTAGATAGGTAGATAAAATGTAAATAAAATGTAAGTAATAATAGGTATGAAAGCAAGCAATAGGTAGGTAAATTATTGTTACCTACACCCTACATGCATATTACCTACCTTTCTACTTAATATTACTTATAACCTAGATAGTTAGCCTAACTTACAACCAATTACCTAACTAAATAACATGTGCAAGCTACCTTCTTATTTAACCTATGATATACTCACTTAACTTATAAGCCATCCATAGTGCTTGAATGAAATATAATATTGGTGGCTTGAGATGTTAGTAGGGAATTCAAATTTTGAATTATATTCATTGAGGTTGAAAACCAATCAAGATTATGTCAATTAAATTAGTCAAAATTCCAACTAAAGCAATGTGACCTTGGATAAATGCAAGCCTACCTAACGACAAAATTATTTTTTTAGGTAAATGAAGTTTCTTTTTTTTTTTGGTTCATTGGAGTTCTTTGTTCACTTGAATTCCTTGTTCAATCAAACTTTTTTCCCCCTTTTTGGCTCTTTAAAGTCCTCTCTTGACCATTGCTTAAAGTTTATTACTGTTCGTTTATACTTTCTAAATTTTTATGTGGCATGTGCAAAAGTTCACAAGTGATGAAAAGAAGAAAGAACACAACTAATTTCATCACATTTTATGGAAGCAAGTTATTATTATCAATGAGCCATATTTCTATTGCTTTCCTTTGATTTGATTTTTTTATTCTTTCTTAGGTATCGGGTAATGTTTTTTACAATAGTATTTTCATTTCAAAAGGAGTTTATTCACTATATGCTCATTGGCATTACTTTTTAAATACTTTACTTTGGTATATGCAAGTGATGTAGAGAAGAGAAAAGTAGAAAAGAGAGGAGAGGAGGGATCAAACTTATTTTCTAAATTTTTTTCTTGCTCTTTTTTAAACATTGGGCAATGGTTTTTACCATGGTACTTTCATTTGGAAGGGAGTTTATTCACCAAAGTTCATTGACATTGTTTTCTTACAATTTTACTTTTGGCAATTGATCACAAGTAATGAATAAAGGAAAGGACACATTCAACTTCATCACATTTGATGCAAGCAAGTTGTTATTATGGTGAACTATTCAATTGTTCTCTTCTAATTATTTTTCTTACTCTTTCCTAGGGATGGGTAAATGATTTTTAGCATGGTGCTCTTGTTTTGACAAGAGTGTTAAGAGGATACACTAGTTAGTAAGGTAGCATGTAGTGGTTGTAACACTAGTAGAAATCACCCAAAATGTAACCATTCAATTTACGACTACATGCGACTTGTAGTCGTTTGCGACTAGATCTGTGAATATTTGCAACTACAAGACCAACTTTCAACTATTTTGGTCATTTTCACAAGTATGATGCAACTATTAGAAATTTCATCCTATTAGTTGCATCAATTTTACATTTATTTTCATCCATTACTAGGTTGATATGTCCCATTAGTTGCAATAGTCACCAAATTAGTTACATCCTAAAGGTATTCTACAATGACATGAGGGTGTATTTTAATGTATGTACTATATATATATATATAATATGCATACATATATATATTGTTCATATAATGAATTTCAAAATTAATACTTCAAGTCTGAAAATTAGTAATTGAGTTTAAAAATGGACATTTCAATTTTGAATATTGTTATTTGAATATGAAAATTAACATTTCAATTGCTGAAAACCACGTGGTATTTTATTTACACATAGTATATTGTATTTTAAGATTATAATACTAAAGTTTTTCATAACATATCTTATGAACCATCGGTTAACTAAAATGAAAATATGATAAAATATATGAAAAACTGAAATGTTACCATAGATTGAAAGAACAATTGCAAGATCCATGGAATTAGAATAGATTAAAGTCATCGTGTCCTCGAGTAAAGCTCGGACCAACTTGTGTGAAAGTGAGGCCGGAGGCTGCAGGTTCCTTGTAAAAGGATAAAGGTGCTATTGTTGCTTTCGGCCTGGCTTTGTGAGGATATTTGGCCGAAAGAAGTTTTGTTACGCAATGGTACACGGCACGACACATTTAGTGGCGAAGGCATGATGTTGGGCAATGGAAAAAAGACTGGTCGCTTGAACATCACCATCCTTATTAAGCTTTG
>Ga0116227_10005941_pt1 | contig 25178 bp, 27 predicted proteins | sample S1TSphgellanicum_FD_89693 | JGI IMG/M metagenome (GOLD analysis project Ga0116227, IMG submission 89693) | Host-associated microbial communities from peat moss isolated from Minnesota, USA - S1T2_Fb - Sphagnum magellanicum MG | ecosystem: Host-associated > Plants > Peat moss > Unclassified... | reverse complement strand
TTCGCGGACAAGGAAACAGTAACGATGTGCTGGCCATTGGCCGCGAAGAGTTTTTAACTTACAACATCCTCGATAAAAACAAATATATCCTGCGCGGCGCCATTATGGATTGCGTTCGCATGGTCGATTTTATATTCAGTCGCCCCGAGTTCGATTCCAAATCCATCTACTCAAACGGTGGTAGTATGGGCGGTTACCTTTCGTTGATTTTGGCAAGCCTTGATCATCGCATCACAGTTTGTACCGCGGGTAACCCCGCCTTTAGCGATTGGCGCACCCTGGTTGATCATAACGATTTCCCGATGGGCTCTATCCAGCGTTACGCCCGCGAAAACGGCTTAAGCCTGAACCGCATTCTGGATAACCTGGATTACTTTGACCTCAAAAACTTTGTAGGCGATATCAAGTGTAAAACCCTGGTTGGTGTTGGTTTACTAGATAATCTGGCTCCGCCGCATACCGAGTTACCTGCTTACAATAATATCCAGGCAACCAAAAAGATCTTTATTTTCCCAAATCTGGGCCACCAGGTGGGGGACACTTTCGGGACATACACCGGAAAAATGGTGTACGATAACTTTGGCATATTCTAGTTTGACGTAATATTTGTAATATTGCAGTAATTATATACCCTAAAAAGTAATTATTACTGTTTTATGAAATTTGTATATCCCGTGCTATTTGCATGGCTGATTATGCTTCAGCTTTGCGTATGCAGGGATAGTTATGCCCAAACCAGCGAGGTTGTAATTAAAGAATTCCCGAAAGGTAAGAATGCTATTTTTGATAGGGATAGCACAATATCTTACAGCTTTAACCTCAAAAATACTTACCGCACCAAACAGGAAGGTACCTTATCTTACCAGATAACCACCATGCGCGGTAAATTTATCGCCAAAAATTCTATCCCGGTAAACCTCGATCCTTTATCATCAAGCATTGTAAACCTCAATATGCCCGGCCAAAGAACCGGCTTTTACAAGGTGAACTTTATGCTGAATGTGAACGATTACGATGATACCGTGCGCCGGGTTTTTGGTGTGGATATTGATCACATTAAATCGGATGTTCCAAAACCTGTCGATTTTGATGCGTTCTGGCATAAAGCCAAAAGCGATCTCGCCAAAATCCCCCCAAATTTTAAAGTTATCGAAAGGCCGGACCTATCCACCGCTAACGATCAGATATTTCTGGTAGAAATGCAATCGCTTGATAACGTCACCGTAAGAGCGTGGCTTACACTGCCTAAAGACAGGCTGCCCGACGAAAAACTACCCGCCTACATCATGCTCCCGGGCTACGGTGCCGAGTTAGTCCCCTTCCGCAATGTGCCTCACTTTGCCTGTTTGGCCATTAACGTGCGCGGCTTGGGTAATAGTAAAGATGTCATCGGGCCAACCCGTGATCAATACATCACCTACGGCATCCAGGATAAAAACAAGTACATCTACCGTGGCGCGATAATGGACTGCGTTCGCTTATTGGATTTTGTAGATACCCGGGCCGAGATGGATACCTCATCCATATTTTTAACCGGTGGTAGTATGGGCGCATACCTGTCGTTAGTAGTAGCGAGTTTGGATAAACGGGTTACGCTATGCGCGGCCAATAACCCAACCTTTTCCGACTGGCGTACACTGGTTGGCTCAGGCGAGTTCCCGATGTATGATATTGAGAAATACGCCCGGCAAAAATCCATGAAAATGGAAACCATACTGCACACGCTGGATTATTTCGATCTCAAAAACTTTACGCCCAACATTAAGTGCAAAAGCATTTTTGCGATGGGGCTGCTCGATAAGTTCGCGCCCCCCAATACCGAACTGGTAGCTTACAACAAAATAGACTCCAACAAGCTGATCTTTATTTATCCCAACCTGGGCCACGAGGTAGACCCAAGTCTGAACGCCATAACAGGTAAATGGGTTTACGAGAACTTCAGGATCTACGAAAAGGTAATGGCTCAAAACCCGTTAAATGCCGAAAATGCCGTGCAGGGCGATACGCATAAAATAAAGGTTGACGAGGTTTCGATACAGGAAGAACCCGCTGTTAAAGATGCCATATTTAAAGCCAGCAAAAAGGTAACCTATACCATTGATGTTAAAAATTATTACAACAAAGCACAGGAAGGGCATATAGGCTACCAGATCACTACCACCGATGATACACCTGTTATACAGGAAGCATTTGCGATAAAGCTTGGGGCCAAGGAGTCAAAAAAGGTAACCTTGGATATGCCCGGGCAGGAGAGTGGCTTTTACAAAGTGAACTTTACCATCAACGTTACCGATTATGACGATACCATCAAACGGGTGTTTGGGGTCAGTCCGGAACATATCAAATCGAACACGCCCAAGCCTGCTGATTTTGAAGACTTTTGGGAAAAATCGAAAAAAGATCTGGCTAAAGTTGAACCTAATTTCCGGATGGAAGAACTGCCCGAAATGGAACACGATGGCACCGATGTATTTTTGGTAGAAATGCAATCGTTAGATAATGTAACCATCAGGGGATATCTAACCATCAGGCATGACAGGCGACCGAATGAGAAATTCCCCATTTGGATCCTGGTGCCGGGATACGGATTAACCGGCGTAAAACCCATATATGGCTCGTCCGAAGTGGCGGTACTCTCACTAAACGTGCGGGGCGAGGGCAATAGTCGTGATAAAATAGCCCCAACCCGTATCGGTTACTTAACTACCAATATCGAAAATAAGCTCAAATACATTTATCGCGGTGCCATTATGGATTGCATCCGCGGGATAGATTTTGTAGAATCGCGGCCGGAACTCGATTCAAAATCCATCATATTCGCCGGGGGAAGTATGGGGGCCTATTTATCGCTCATTGCCGCAAGTATCGATAAGCGGGTAAAACTATGCTCGGCAAACAACCCCGTTTTTTCCGACTACCGCTCACTAAGCTACGATGTTTGGCCCATGAGGGATGTGAAGCAATATGCCGAAGATAATTCGCTCGATCTGGACGCGATTTTAAACAATCTGGATTATTTTGATCTCAAAAACTTCACCCCAAAATTAAAAGCGAAAACACTGTTAGGTATAAGCTTGTTAGATAATTCGGCACCGCCGTATAACGAGTATGTGATGATAAACGCTATGCCCAATAAAAATAAGATGTTTATTTACCCCAACCTGGGGCACGAAGTTCCACCTTCCTTATTTTCGTATTTGAGTTTGTGGATGATGGATAACTTTGGACTGTTTTAAGGGTATTATACCTTTTTGGAACAATCTTTGCCCATAAAATTTATCCGAAACATTAAAAACGCTATATTTATAGCAATGCATTTTAACTTTACTAAAGCACATAAGCATATCAATAATTTTACCAGGGCAAGCCTGTTTCTAATCCTTTTTACGGCCTTGCTGGGTGCCAATAATTTAGCATTAGCGGGAGGTAAACCGGTTGGTAAAAAACGCTTATTTTTAATACCTGCCGCAGCTTATTTTTTTAACAGCAGCTATTGGGATAGGAATGGTGTTTACCGCAGTTACAACAACAACCTGCATTTCGGCTCCAAAATTTTATCCATCAACAGCGAATACGGTTTTTCAAGGCGTGTATCTTTAATGGCATCTATTCCTTTTATCATAAACAGCATCTCGCAATCTGGCTACTCAGCAAGTGTAAGCGGCTTTGGCGATGCCGAATTAGGGATCAGGTATTACATAGCCAACATCAATTACAACGTTTACTTCTCTATTCAGGGTAACCTGGTAGTGCCACTATACAGTAACGAGGTTGGTAAAAGCTTAGGCTACGGCTCTCTCGGTACAGATCTGAAACTGATAGGCGCGGGCGATTTTTCCATCGCATCACAAAAATTTTATTGGGAGATCAATACCGGATTCCGGCAATTTTTAGATGATAGCGGCCCGTTCCAGTTAAAAAACTCATTAAGTTTAAGCTACTCTATCAATAAAAAAAATCAGATATCCTTAGCCGGTACTTCGCTATACTCCTATAGTACAGCAAAAACTCCGCTCAATATTGATAACCCGTTAGATGTGGCCGGTACCAAGCAATTTAATTTTAATCAGCTTACAGCAAGCTATGCCTACAGCATCAGGCGTAATAAAAGTTTGTTTTTTAGTTTCAGTAAGTTTATAACCGGTACAAACACTGGCGCCGGTACAACGTTATCATTAGGTTACGTTTATAAATACTAAACCGTAATTAATACAAGGTGAAGTTAAGTTTCAAAATATTTTTATCGTTCAGCATATTCTTATTAAGCGGGTATAAAACCTTCGCGCAATTTATTTTGCCCGAAAATTTTAATAAAAGTAAAACGGACAGCGTTGCCGCTCACCACGATGCCAACGAGGTACAAGGCGATGTATTTATCAATATCAGGCCCGGCGAACGTAACGCTATTTTTAAAAGCGATGTTAATTATACCTTAAAAGTAACCAACGCTTACAAAGTACCGCAAGAAGGCTACATCAGTTGTTTTGTAACCACCGACGAGAACCGCAAGGTTTTTATGGATTCGGTTTTTGTTAAGATTGATAAGAACAGTAAAAAAAATGTGAGCTTTAAGGTGAAAGCCACCGACGATGGTTTTTACAAAATTGGCTTCGCCTTCCACTTAACTTATTACGATGATACCGTTAGGCGTGTATTTGGTATCAATCCATCCAAACTAACTACACAGTTGCACAAACCTGCTGATTTTGAATCCTTCTGGCGCAAAACAATCGATACCTTAAAAATGGTTGCCCCACAATACAAGGTAACTTTAGAGCGCGCCCTATCCATCAATAACAAATCGGTTTATTTGGTCGAGATGCATTCCTGGGGTAACGCCGTGATCCGTGGCTGGCTAAGTATTCCTAACGATCATGGTAAAAAAATAGCCGTTAAATACCGTTTGCCGGGATACGTAGTTAAGGCCGAACCAAGTGTGGATGATGACGATTTTGCGGTATTCAACATTAACGTGCGAGGCAATGGTAATAGTAAGGACGCTATCGATACCCACGGCGAGTACAATCTCTACAACATAGAAAACCGCGACCAGTATGTTTACCGCTCCGTATATATGGATTGTGTGCGCGGTCTTGATTTTTTATGCTCACACGCTAATATGGGGCTCGATACTACCAAAATAATGGTTGATGGTGCCAGCCAGGGTGGGGGCTTGGTTATTACTTTGGCCGCGCTTGATAAGCGTGTAAAAGTAGTTACCTGCGAAGTACCTCTATATGCCGATTTTAGAAAGGCCTTAGCCATAACCCGGTTAAACCCAAAATCGCAAACACCGGTAGGGATGATAGCCAAATACATGCGCAGCCACCCCAACTTTACCGACGAAAAGCTATTTAACGTTTGGGATTACTACGACCCCCTGAATTTTGCCCCAATGGTTAAATGCCCGGTATTAATGGGTATTGGTTTGTTAGACGAGTTTTGCCCGCCGCAATGCAGCTTTATGATGTTTAACCAGATGAAGAATAAAGATAACATAGCCTTTGCCAGTCCTGATAAAACACACGAGGTTGACGGGATCTATTATACCTTTCAGTACATCTGGTTTCAGGATCTGTTGAGATTGCCTTAATTTACCTTTCTTTATAAATTCCGAAAAGGTTATTTACTGCTTCCACACGATACTTGAAAATATTCATCACCTCTTTTTCTACCAGGATAGCGTTAGCCAGTTGGCCAATAACACCATAAGGAATGGCATAGGTTAAAATATCCGTCATCTGCACACCGCCGTTTATTTCTTTAAAATGGTGTTCATGATGCCATATGGCGTATGGGCCTGTGCGTTGTTCATCAACAAAATATACGTGCTCTTTAACATGTGTAATCTCGGTAACCCAATTCATTTTGATGCCAAAAACCGGTGATACTTTGTAAGATATCAGCATTCCCGGATACATTTTGGTATCGGGTGCAAAATTGGATGTAATGATAAAATTCATCTTAGCTGGAGTAATCTTTGACAGATTTAGCGGCGACGAAAAAAAGTCCCAGGCTTCGGCTAACGGAATGGGCAGGTTTTGCTCAAATTTAAATTGGTATGTTTTCACATAGAGTCAACAACGCGTTCACTGTATTGTTGTCTTCAACCTGCTATTTAATAAAGCCACCAATTCATCAAATTCTTTGGGGCTGTAACCTATAGATTGGTAGATGATCTTTCCATTCTCATCCAAAACTACATTGCGGGGAATGGATTGCGTTGCAAACAGACTGAATACCTTTCGTCCTTCATCCGGCAGCATCGGGAAAGTGTATTTATTGGCATCTTTAAAAGTTGTTACCTTATCCCAACCCTCTTCGCGGCCAAATATAAACAAAGCGAATTTTGAGTTTGAGCTAAACTTTTCCCAAACTTCTTTCTGCACGCGTGGCAACTCTTCCCGGCAGGGCGGGCACCATGTAGCAAAAAAATTGAGGAGAACTATTTTTCCTTTGTAGTCTTTTATGTTAACAGTTTTACCCTTCTCTGTTTCAAAACTGAATACCGGGGCGGTATCACCAATTTTTAATAAAGTTGTAGGGTCGGTTTGCTGAGCCCTGCTTAAAAGCGGAGCTAAAAGTATGAACGCGAGTACGGCTAAATTTTTCATCGGGATGTTATTTTAAGCAATATACAACATCCCAATTAAATTTACTGCACCATTTTATTGGCACAGGCCGAGCTGGCAAAAGCTTCGGGTTTAGCCTTGAATACAAAACCCATGCTCAATATATAACCCATAGCCTCGTGTAATGCCTGGTTCGATTTAAACATTGGGTTGGTATTAATATCGGCATGTACTTCAAGGTCAACATCGTACAGATCAAGCAGGTCGCAAAGTCTGTAAGCAATGTCGATAGATTTTTGCACCTCGTTCAGCATCCGTTCTTTAATGCTCATTTTTTGCGAAGTACGTTCCTGGTGGATAAACATGAAGCCGCCACGCTGCTCACGCAAAAAAACAATAACAGTTGCAAAATCAATTACCGAACCCTTCACCTGCGAATCTGTACCGATACAAACTTTGAGCTTGTTGCCCAGGCTGGCTTCTCTTTCAATGGCTCTTTCTACCTCTTCAATAATGGGGAGTTGGATAATCTCGCCGCTAAATTTTCTCCAGGTCATAATGTTATGTGGTTATTTTTAAGCAACCCAACATTGAGTTTACTAAAGTTAAGGCTTAGCAAGTCTAATTATGTAAACTGTGTATCATTTATTTGTTAACATCTGTCTATATATCAACACTTTAAATGGGCTCTACTTTGTGTGGTCTGCTTATCGCGATAAATTTTTTTGATATTTGAGCTGTGCGGCTTATATCTGTAGCGCAAACAAATTCGTTAATTAGGTTTTATAGCTATATTTTTGGCTGTTATTACTAATGAGATTACAGGGAAGGTTTAGTTTATCGGTTATTTGCTTTGTGCTTTGCGCGATGTTTTCGTGCAAGCCTAACAGTGCCGATTTGCCTGCTGCGCAGCCTGTTAATAGCAACGTTGCCTATTTTAACCTGATCCCCAATGGTGCCGCCATTAATTTTTATATCAACGGTTCCAGGCAAAACGGTAATAAAATCGCCTATTCCGAATATTCTGGTTATATCAGCGTACCCTCCGGCGAGCAATCTATCCTGTTCAAAACAGATAGCCTGCGTAATAATCTTTTTGATCCGGTAACGTCTAAGCTATCAACTGGTTATACTACCATGTTTGTAACAGGAACGTCGGCAAACAGCGTGATCTACGCCCGCGATACCGCTGTTATTGATCCTAAAAATTACAAACCCAAATTAAGGTTTATCAATGCATCGGCTAATTCACCTGCTTATGATGTAGTAATTAACAGCCTAACAATAAGTAATACGGCATATAAAGGAATATCACCATTCGCACGTGTTGATACTGGTAGAGTAGTTGTTAACATTAAACCGTTTGGCAGCCCAACTGGTTTTGTAGGCGATACCGTAACTCTGGCATCAAACAAAGTGTACACACTTTTTATTTATGGTAAGTACACTATTACGGGCACTGGTTTAAAATTAGGGGCTATAATCAATCAATAATTATAAATTTGAATTACAATACGTGAGTATGTGTTATAAATATCCGAAATTTTTATTGTTATTGATGAGTTTCGCCTTAGTCGGATCAATATTAACGGCATGCAATAATAACAATTCGGTTAGCCCTGCCGGCTCAACTACTCAAATAGTAGTCATTAATGCCATACCTGATATTGGCCCTTTAGCTTTATTGTTAGATAATGTGCAATTAGGCGGCACCACGGCAGCTGTAGCATCGCGTACTTATTTCAGGTACTCGGCCACGCCTGCTTATTACAGTATTAAATCTCAGGATAGCATCGTGTTTCAATTACAAGCTTATCCTATAAAATCGATCACCAAATTGGGCACTATCCGTTCTACAAGGCCTAATACAGGTTATACTTTATTTTTAACAGGTTTATCTTCGGTAGATAGTTTAAGTTCTGTTTTTACAACAGATACCGCAGCCCTGCCATCTTTGGGTCGCGGAAAGATCAGATTTATCAATGCATCGCCACGTACTCCCGAGCTTAACGTATCTATTAATGGTAGCCCCGGTTTTTCTAAAATTGGCTTTACCAAGGTATCAAACTATGTTGAAGTGCCTGCCGGTACCTACGAGTTTAAGCTTACAGCTAATAATGCTCCTGCAACTTTGATCAACACCCTGTCGCGGGTTACCATATTAGATGGTAAGTTATATACACTATATACTAAAGGTTTGGTGGGCCGTACCGATTCGGCAGCCATCGGTTTAAATGTATTTACAAACGTAAATGCACTCATACTAAAATAGAAACTATATATTGCTATTTTTGCGATAACAAAACCATACTATTTTGGAACTGATTAAAACTATTATTGATTTTATACTCCATATTGATAAAAACCTCGCGATTATTATTCACGATTATCAAGGCTGGACATATCTTATTTTATTCGCCATAATTTTTGCCGAAACTGGTTTTGTAGTAACCCCTTTTTTACCGGGTGATTCTTTATTGTTTGCCGCAGGCGCTTTAATAGCCGGCGGTAATACCGGACTCGATATTTATTTTATGACCCTGATATTGATCATAGCAGCTTTTACAGGTAATACACTTAACTACTTTTTAGGCAATTATTTAGGTGTAAAAGTTTTTAAGCCCGAAAACAAGGTTTTAAAACTGGACTACTATATCCAAACACAAAACTTTTTTAATAAACATGGTGGCAAGGCTGTAATATTCAGCAGGTTTGTGCCTATCATTCGTACCGTGGCCCCGTTTGTTGCTGGTGTAGGTAAAATGCCTTTTGGGCGTTACAGTTTATACAATATCATCGGCGGCGCATCATGGATAGTTATCTTTTTGTTCGCCGGCGTAGCTTTCGGAAAGGTACCTTTCTTCCAACAGCATTTTCCATTAGTTTCTTTAGCTATTATATTGATATCTGTTATCCCGGCTGTATATGCCGCTGTTAAGGCGAGAGGTGCAAAAAAAGCAGCGTAACTGCACTGGTTATTTCTTTTCGTGTGGGATGATCTTGCCTTGCTTGTATAAAAGCTGCTCTTGGTTAATTGCGTTCAACTGAGCCGGATTCAAAAGATTTTTATCGATCAGCTTGTTCAGATCAGGCTGACCGGCATCAACCCATGCCGAAAACCAGAAACATCCAACCTCTAAAATAGAAGCGCGCATTTGCCGCTCTATCATACCATGCAATGCTTTTTGATAAGCGGCAGAGTACTCAACCGAATAATCTTTATTGGTTTTGCCATTCCGCTTTACCATTTCATATTTCTTATCAGCTGGGAAAGCGGCGCTTAAATTACGTTCAAAAACCAATACCGAATCCACACACCTAAAAGTTTGTCGACTTATCTTCCAGGCTTCTTTAAGCGGGCTTTCAATGTAGTGTGCCCGGCCAACATAGTAATTGTATTGATCACTAAAAAGCTCGGGCACCCGGGTTTCCCAAAACGAATGTATGCCCAGCTGATTGCTGAACTGGCCGTTGTAATTTTCCGTCATGTGTAGTGGAACGTGAGCATCGGCTATATAATGTCCCAGATTGGCCGATGTGCGCAGAATAGCAGTAGTATCTTTATCCTTAAAAGCCTGAACTAATTTATAATAGTAATGCTGTATGGTCCACGGAACGGTGCCGTATTTATTCAGGCTATCGGCACTGTATTGGCGCTCAGCTTCGGCCCAGCGCTGCGGCATTTTATCAAAAGGCTTTTTGCCATAGTGATCAGCATCAAAAAAATGGTGTGGGCCCTCGGTTGAATCAACATAACGCTTTTTATCCGGATCAACAGCGTGTTCGGTAATAAAATCGATATTAGCTTTGTAAAACGTCAGCATGCCATTAGGGAGCGTAAAAACGGCTATCCGGTTAATGCGTTTATGAGCAAAAAATCCCCATGATGAACACAGAACAACAGTTATAGAACATAAAAATAGAAGAATAAACCTTTGCTTCATAGATACTTATTTGAAGTAACGGCTTGTGTGCAATAACCGGTAAATTATTATTGTATTTCCTGTTATTTTATAATGTATCCCGTAAGGAAAACGATATAATGGAGCAATGTGAATACTGCGATACCTGACCTGAAATAGCCGTGGTTCTTGTTGGATGTAATTTATGGTTTCATAAAACTCGCGAAAAAAACGGATAGTGAGCTTAGGGTTAATTTCGTTATAATAAAGTTCTATGTCTTCCAGATCTTGCTTTGCTTGTGATCTAAACGTTAGATCGAAATTCATTTAGCAGGAAACCTTGTTTTGATATCTTCTAATGAAACATAACTTGCAGTCCCATTTTCCTCTTCTTCAATCATTTCGTCAATCATAGCCTTATATTCATCCGATGGCTCCAAATGGATATAGTTTTGGTTGATCAAATACTCAAATTCATCAATAGGAATGATAACCGAAGTTTTTTCTCCTTTGTCGTTTACAATGAATTGTGTTGTCATACTCAAATTTAATTATTAGCAACTGCATTTACAACAATTGATGAATACTTATATGATCTGATTTATTGAGATGTCTGGTCATTTTGCCGGAAAATACGGATGGTTTTGATGTACCTGGATTCGTAGTAAGGATTGTGATAATCAGTTTCGGTTACTCCATATGCCTTTCCGGATGTTGAATGAATAAACCTAAGCGGCTCTTGCGGTAAAGATGAAATGATACCCATATGGCCTACTACACGTATGGTTGTATCTGTACCGGTAAATAAGATCAGGTCGCCTAATTTGGCATCCTTTAAATCAATTTCATGCTCAACAGGCGTAAAATCAACCGAAGTGCGCGGAACCATAATATTAAAATGATTAAACACATAGGTTACAAAACCAGAACAATCAAACCCTTTTTTCGGGTCAATAGAACCAAATAAATAAGGCGTGCCTTCTAACGTACAAGAAAAATTAACAAGCTGTTGCGGGGTGATATCACCGGTTTCAATATGGGTAATGTGTTCTGCCTGGTAGGGTGTCAATTGGGTAGTTGGTTTATCCGGATGGCTGCAGGCATAAAGTAAACCAATAAGGGCCAGTATATTAAATGATTTCCACATAGCATTTTAACACTACGCAGAGGGTTTTGTTGGAGTATTGTTGGTTTAAATAAAAAAGCCCCCGGGTAATCAGTCCGGAGGCATCACTTAACAAATCAAACAAACAACATTCTTTACTTGTGAGCCTGTGGCTCATTTATAATCCGTTGGCACGGACGGTAATTTCGGCAATATCCAGTACCTGTATCTCTTGTTCCTTCTCAAAATGCTTAACCCCATCGCGCAGCATGGTCATGCAAAAAGGGCAACCCGCGGCAACTACAGTGGCGTTAATATCAATAGCATCCTGTATACGTTCAACGTTGATGTCTTTGTTACCTTTTTCGGGTTCTTTAAACATTTGCGCGCCACCTGCACCGCAGCATAAACCGTTGCTTTTACAGCGTTTCATTTCTATCAGCTCGGTATCCAAAATCTCCAAGGCAGCACGCGGAGCCTCATAAACGCCATTAGCGCGGCCTAAATAGCATGGATCGTGATAAGTTATTTTTTTACCCTTAAAACTCTCGCCACCCTCGGCTTTAAGCTTGCCTTCATCAATTAACTGCTGAATGAGTTGGGTATGATGGATCACATCATAAGTACCGCCCAAACCGGGATACTCGTTTTTAATGGTATTAAAACAATGCGGGCAACCGGTTACTATCTTTTTAACATTGTAAGCATTTAGCGTTTCAATATTCACCATAGCCTGCATCTGGAATAAAAACTCGTTACCTGCCCGTTTGGCTGGGTCGCCGGTGCAGCTTTCTTCGGTACCTAATACAGCAAAGCTGATACCTACATGCTGCAGTATCTTACAAATATCGCGGGTTATTTTTTGGGCGCGCTCATCAAAGCTGCCGGCACATCCTACCCAGAACAAAATTTCGGGTTCTTTGCCTGCGGCTACCATAGCGGCCATTGTTGGTATTTCCTGCATCGTCATTTATGCTTTTCTATATAATTAGTCTACTGACTTATTTCGGTTAAAAACTCATCCACACTGCCATAGTTTTTAAACCTGATGGTTGAGTTGGTCGCTTTTAACTGGGTTAAAATATCAAACGCCACTTGCAATGGTTCAACCTCAAGGCCAAACATATTGGCATCCCAGTTAATACCTGCAATTGTATCGTTTTCATCCATACCTACACATCCGCTTTCCAAAAACTCAGATAGCGGAATCATCGCAGGTAAATAACCTTTCCATTCATCCCTGGCGCAGGCCTTAGCCAAAATCTTATCACTCCAAAATGGGATCACATCGATCTCTTCACTTTCATGAGAGTGCGAATTAGCCCAGCCGTTTTTATCCTTCAAACCCCACACCAAATTTGATGCAGCCGTTTTTTCAATAAACAACTTGTATTTAGCTTCTGTTATATCAGTATTTAGCGACATTGTTTTCTTTTTATCCCTCGTTAGTTGCCCAGTTTAACCTGTCGGCATTTGAATATTTCCATGGCGCACCATTATTCTCAACATTACCAAACATATTGTTGATGCTCGCCGGTGCCTGCGACTCTTCCATTACCGCGTATTGACGCAAGCCTACAATAATTTCTAAAGGATTAATGTTTACCGGGCAAGCTTCTACACAAGCGTTACAAGTGGTACATGCCCAAATCTCTTCGCGACTGATATAGGTATCCAAAAGCGACTTATCATCTTTAAAATCTTTGCCTTGCTTATCAATACCGTTACCTACTTCGGTTATCCTATCGCGGGTATCCATCATTATTTTGCGTGGCGATAACAATTTGCCTGTAATATTTGCCGGGCAAACAGATGTGCAGCGGCCGCACTCGGTACAGGTATAAGCTTCCATCAGGTTTTTCCAGGTAAGGTCGGTTACATCTTTTACACCAAAGCGTCCCGGCTCACCGGCGGGTTCAGGTACGAAAGTAGGATCGAGCATGGCTTTAACCTCGCCTGTTACCGATGCCATATTATTAAACCTACCCTTAAGGTTTAAGTTTGAATAATACGTATTCGGAAAAGCCAGCATAATGTGGAAATGCTTGGAGTAAGGCAGGTAATTTAAAAACGCCAGGATACCTATAATATGGAACCACCAGCAACCACGCTCAATCATTTCCAAAGCCCCAGGGCTGTTAGGCAAAAACGAATCTAAAAATCCACTCACCGGGAAACTGCCCGCTTGTATATAGTGGCCAAAGTTTAACAGTTGTAATTTATGATCGGCTGCGTTCATGGTGAGAAATGCCGACATAAGCAAGATCTCGGTAATCAAAATATAGTTAGCGTCAGATTTTGGCCAGTTGGTCATTTCGGTACCGGTAAAGCGTTTTAGCTTAGCTATGTTACGGCGGCATAAAAATATAACACAAGATACCAGCACCAGTATGGCCAATACCTCAAACGAGCCGATCAGCAAACCATATAAACCACCTAAAGGCTTAGCAAAAATGCGATGCGAACCAAAAATGCCATCTATCATGATCTCCATTACCTCGAGGTTAATGATGATGAAACCTACATACACAAAAAAGTGCAGCAAGGCAGCAAATGGCCGCTTCACCATTTTGGTTTGCCCCAGGGCTACTTTGGCCATGGTTTTCCAGCGCAGGGCAGGGTTATCCGATCTATCCGTATCACGACCTAATAAGATGTTTCGCCTTATTTTAATTACGTTTTTACTGAATAAGTAAACCGCGGCGGCCAGTATGAGTATAAAAATGAGTTGTGCAATCATTATGCATGCATAGTATTTTAAATCTAAAGTAGCTAAATCCTGTGAATTGCAAAAAGTTTTTAAAAAATTTAAAATGTTGGCTAAAAGCGGTGTACGACGTACTATACATGATTTTTCAAAAAAAGTTTCGATAAATAAAAAAAGACGCTACATTTGCAGTCCCAATCGGGGGGTACCATAGCTCAGATGGTAGAGCAATGGACTGAAAATCCATGTGTCGCTGGTTCGATCCCAGCTGGTACCACAAAAAGCCACTTAGTTTACTAAGTGGCTTTATTATTATACTAAAGTGGCCTATGTGGGTAATACAGACACTACAGTATTACTTCTGCTAATAATAACAGGTAAATAGATTCGATGAACTCATAAATACCTTATTTTATGATAAATAGCAGCTCAAAGAAAAAGCATTCTTTGGAAAAAACACATGCTTCTGACGTGCAGATTTATCATTTTCTGCCCCGCAAGTACGGCATAGATTTGCTTGTTGATATCGGGCGCATTCAATCATTACAAAACTTTATATTAGACGATACCCCGCACCAATTAAGCTTTTATGAGATAGCTTTTATACAAAGCGGCCAGGGTACTTGCTTGCTTGGTGAAAATGAAATAGTAATAGAGCCCGGTTTAGTTATGTTTACCTCTCCGGGCCAAATCCGCCGCTGGCATACTATTGAGGCATTAAGTGGTTATGTTGTCTTTTTTGAGAAAGATTTTCTTAATCTTTTTTTTACCGATGAGTTATTTTTGTACCGCCTTCAATATTTTCATCAATATTCCCAACCTTCCAGTATTAAAATGGCTGCTAATGATTTTGAGCAAGCTTTACAACTTGTGCGAGATGTGGAAGAAGAATTTGGCGAGCTTCAAAACGATAGCGGCCATTTGATAAGAGCTATTTTATACCAATTACTCGTGATCCTAAATCGTTGTTATGCCGATAAATACCACCTTCAAAGGGATACCTTTATTCATCCCACCTTTTTCAGGTTCCGCTCTATGCTCGAAAAAGATTTTATCAATAACCACCGGGTTGCTGGTTACGCGCAAAAATTAGAGATCAGCGCGGCTCATCTCAATAAAATTTGCAGGCAATTCAGCGGCCTGTCGGCCCAGCAGATGATCCATCACAAGCTGATCTCCGAAATAAAAAAACAACTCCTCAACAACAGGTCGGTTAAACAAATTGCCTACGATTTCGATTTTTCTGATCCTTCTAATTTCAACCGGTTTTTCAAAAAACTTACCGGCACTACAGCACAAGGATATCGGGATAGTTTTTGACCGCTTTGTTTTCAAAATGACCATTTTGTAAGTAGGGTAGTTGGTTAGTTTTGCCAAAAAAACAACCATGATCAAAAAAACATTTTTACTGTTATTGATGCTAACATCATCTTTAATAGTATCGGCAGAAGAATTATATATCAATGTAAAAATCGGGAACGATGCCAACACAGGCTCCCAATCGCAACCCATAAAAACAATTGCCGAAGCCGCAAAGCGCATAAATAGCAGCAATAAAAAAGAGGCTGCAACTATTGTGCTTGCTGCGGGCGTGTATCCTTTAACCGAAACTGCGCTTTTTAACAACGATAAATTTACTGCTGATAACCGCCTTACCATAAAAGCGGAAATAATGCCCGATGACCCGGCCTGGACTCCGCAGCAAATGCCACTCATTGTAATGATGATGCCTACAACACTTACGCCTGGCGATGGCGAAGATTGTAAAGGCCTGCAAATAGAAGCGAGCCATGTAACCATTGAAGGGTTGAAGTTTACAGGTAGTCCTGTTTATTACTATATAGATGGTAAACAAAACCGCCGGCCTTATCCTATCTGGCGTAACGGAAAGAATCTGGACGATTTGTTAATAACCCAATGTATGTTTACCGGTAACATGGACATAATGCCCATACGTGTAGCAATAATTGCCAACGGACACGGTTTGGTAATTGACCATTGCGTTTTTTTTAACTGCCAAAACTCGGTAGTGTTTTGCGATGCTGAGGGTGGTACAAGCCGCCATAATGCTATGCGGTACTGCCTGGTATATGGAAACAGTTACAGCGGCGTTTGGACAACCACTAACACCGCGGATGATTTTGAATTTCATCATAACATTATAGCAGCAAGCGCAACCGGCTGGATAAACGATAAAAGCGACCGCCGGTATCAGGCTCACGATTGCATTTTTGCCGGTAACACAGTTGTAACAAAATATGGAAGCGAAACCGGAGTAACTGCCGCGGTAACCGGTAATGGTTTTTTGAAAACAACAAACGTACAATTAATAGGGACAGTAGAAATAGAAAAAGATCAAGCCAAAAATAATTATCTGCAAGTAAAAGAGGGTTCATTCGGTTCGGAATTAAAGGCTGGTTTATTTAAAGGCAAATAAAATGTAATGGTTAAAATGCAGTTTATAGCTTGGCATAGCTAAAGAAATACAGTATCAGCCATTTAGTTTACTAAGTGGCTTTTTAATTCAGGTTATTAAGTACTCAGGTTTTTATTATTCGCACAGGTTTTAGATAGCTTTTTTGTATAATTACATCATTATAACAACCACTTTATCTGTATGAAAATAAAACATTTGCTATACCTGTTTGCCATGGGATTTATATTTTGCATGACTTCGTGCAAAATGTATTATATTCCGGTTGATAGTTTTAAGCAACAATTTGCCGGCTGGGATAGCACCAGGTTAAGAGTGGTTAAAACCAAAGGACCCTATGGCGATGTGGTGACTTATAGAAGCTACCCTGTAGATTTTATAAAATGTGTAGATAAGGATGGCAAAGACATGGTCTTGAAAAATAGTCCGTCAATCGAAATTCGTTTTACAGATACCGATAATAAAAGAACCACTTTTTATTTTGATCGTATTTTTGTTAGCGAAAATGCCGTTAGTGGTGTACGGTCGAGGTTTTTGATCATGAAAAAAACCATCCCGTTAAGTACTGTTAAGCTCATTGAAATACAAGATGGTGGTAAAAAATACAAATACGTTAATTGAAAAACGTAGCCCAATTTGACACTGTTTGTATAAAACTATTAGTCTTTCTTAATTGATTTTCTGTTTTATACCTTCACATAATACCTATACCGAAAAGAATTAATACAAATTCGCTTAATTAGCGGTTAGTATGGAAGCAAAAAACAAGTTAGGTTTATGGAGCGCTACCTCATTGGTAGTAGGTAATATGATAGGTGCCGGGGTATTTCTAATGCCGGCAGCTTTGGCTTCTTTTGGTAGCGTGAGTTTGCTGGGTTGGGTATTCTCTGCCATAGGCTCCTTCTTTCTGGCTAAGGTGTTTGGTAATTTGAGTACCTTGCTTCCGCAGAGTACTGGCGGTCCGTATGCTTATACCCGCCATAGTCTGGGCGATTTTGCAGGCTTTTTGGTAGCCTGGGGATATTGGATAGCAGTGGCTTGTGCCAATGCCGCTATCACCATTTCCTTTGTAAGTGCCATGAGTACTTTCTTCCCAATACTGGCTACTAACTCATTTGTAGCAATAGTAACCGGGTTATGCTCCATTTGGTTGTTGACATTTATCAACACGCGCGGTGTTACCGCATCGGGCAAAGTGCAGCTCATTACTACCATATTAAAATTAACACCGTTGTTCATTATTGCTGTAGGTGGTTTGTTCTTTATCAGGATAGAAAACTTTCATCCTTTCAACACCAGCGGCACCACGGTTTTTGGGGCCATAACGGCAACCGCCACCATTACGATGTTCTCCTTTGTAGGCATCGAAGCAGCAACCATTCCGGCAGGCAGCGTTAACAATCCTACAAAAAACATCGCCCGTGCAACCATGTTAGGTTTATTTATTGCTACGCTAATCTACATTTTAGGCAGTGTAAGCATCATGGGTATCATCCCGGCAACCGTACTGCAAAAATCAGTAACACCTTATGCCGATGCCGCTGTAATTATGTTTGGCCCTGGTGCCCGTTATTGGACGAGCGCCGGCGTAGCCATTGCCGCCTTTGGAGCGCTAAACGGCTGGACGCTGATACAGGGCCAGGTACCTTTTGCCATTGCTAAAGATAAATTGTTCCCTGCGGTATTTGGAAAGCTCAACAGCAAGGGCGTCCCCTATGCAGGGATGATCATCAGCAGTTGCATGGTATCGCTGTTTATGTACATGAATTATAACGATAGCCTTATTAAACAATACAAGTTTCTGTTGCTCTTATCCACTTTAAGTGTACTCATTCCTTATCTCTTCTCGGCAACATCGTACTTGATGGTGCGTTTGCAGAATAAGTATATGGCTAAAGGCAACTGGGTATCGGCTATTGTATTGGGCTCGTTAGCTTTTGCTTATTCGCTATGGGCAATTGCAGGCTCTGGCGAAAGCACAGTTTACTGGGGCTTTATACTATTAATGGCCGGTGTACCGTTCTATATCTGGATAGTTTATAAAAGAGATAGCGATACAGATAAGGGTTAATTTGTACGAAATATTTGTAAATAATATTTTAAAGTTAAGTTAAACCCATTATCTTTAATATTAGTGATCATCTGCCTGGCCTTAGTATTATTGGTTTGAAAAAGTTATTAGGAATAGTTTTGTGGTTAATGCTCGGTGTTCCGGTTGTGATGGGGCAGGCAAAAACCGTTTCAAGCCAGCAATTGAATGGCTTTAAAGAGCTTTTATCCAACATAAACGGTTCGTTTACCATTCCCGAAAACTTTACCGAAGCCAAAATTCCGAACAGCGATAAGCTTCCGTTTCAATATGGCTTAAAGTTTCCGGACGCTGAATGCGAGGTTTGGTTCCAGGTAAACTCTATCAAAGGTGATTGGCTGCGTTTTGAAAAAGCAGGTAAACTTGGTGCAAACCCCGATTCAACTTACATCAAAACAGCATCCGACGAGGCTTTGGTATTCGGTGGCAGTAAAGATTTTATAAGCCGCCCAATGCCCCAGCGCATTTTAGAAAGTTACAATGCCGATGAGGGCCGGTCCTATTTTATAACCCTTGCCGATTTACCCGAAACCAAAGGTTATCAATATGCGCTGTTAATTGTGCTGCACAAAAACCATTATGGTAACATTGTAGTAGCCTGTTTAACTAATGATAAAGGGCCAAATTTTTTCCGGAACATCAATAAGCTGAGGTATTGCTTCAAGTTTAATGGCTAATTAACTCTCAATTTTTCTTATTTTAACACAATGTGGATTACTTATTCGTCCGCACCTCAATAACACGCTTATATTTGTAATATGGCCGAAAATGTAAATTACGATAACGATAGTATCCGAAGTTTAGACTGGAAAGAACACATCCGCCTGCGCCCCGGTATGTACATCGGTAAACTGGGCGATGGCTCCGCTTATGACGACGGGATCTACGTTTTGCTGAAAGAGATTGTAGATAACTCGATAGATGAGTTTGTGATGGGAGCGGGCCGCAGCATCGAGATCACAATGAGTGATCAAAAAGTATCCGTTCGCGATTATGGCCGTGGCATCCCGTTAGGTAAGGTGATCGATTGTGTGAGCAAGATCAATACCGGCGGTAAATACGATAGCAAGGCCTTCCAAAAATCGGTAGGGTTAAATGGAGTGGGTACCAAGGCGGTAAATGCCTTGTCGAATTCTTTCACGGTACAATCTTATCGTGATGGCCGCACCAAAATTGCCGAGTTTGCCAAAGGTGAACTGGTACGTGATGAGCCTGAAAAAGAAACCACCCAGCGTAACGGAACAGCTATTAATTTCCTTCCGGATGATACCATTTTCCGTCATTATCACTTTATTCCCGAGTTTGTGGATAACATGATATGGAACTATGTGTACTTAAACTCTGGCCTGAGCATTAACTTTAACGGTACCAAGTTTTTCTCCGAAAGAGGATTATATGATCTGTTAACCAAAAAAACAGATGCCGAAAACATTCGCTATCCAATAATTCATTTAAAAGGTGAGGACATTGAACTGGCCATGACTCACGGCCAGCAATATGGCGAAGAGTATTATTCCTTTGTTAATGGCCAGCACACTACACAAGGTGGTACGCACCAAGCATCCTTCCGCGAAGCGGTAGTAAAAACCATCCGTGAGTTCTACAAAAAGGAATTTGATGCATCTGATGTTAGAGCTTCCATAGTAGCCGCTATCGCCATCAAAGTGCAGGAGCCTGTATTCGAATCGCAAACCAAAACCAAGCTGGGCTCACAAAATGTTGGTCCGGATGGCCCAACCGTTCGTGGTTTTATTAACGATTTTATTAAAAAGGAATTAGATAACTACCTGCACAAAAATCCGGCTGCAGCCGATGCGCTGTTAAAACGTATTATGCAATCGGAGCGAGAACGTAAGGATATTGCCGGTATTAAAAAACTGGCAAACGAGCGAGCCAAAAAAGCATCGTTACACAACAAAAAATTACGCGATTGTAAGATCCATTTCGACGATCAGCACGAACGCCGCCAGGATACTACGCTGTTTATTACCGAGGGTGACTCGGCGAGTGGATCGATCACCAAATCACGCGATGTGATGACGCAAGCCGTATTCAGTTTAAAAGGTAAACCGCTAAACTGTTTTGGGCTAACCAAAAAAGTGGTTTACGAAAACGAAGAATTCAATCTGCTGCAACACGCTTTAAATATTGAAGATGGTATTGATGGGATCCGTTACAATAACATTGTAATAGCTACCGATGCCGATGTGGATGGCATGCACATCCGTTTGCTGTTGATGACATTCTTTTTGCAGTTTTTCCCCGATCTGGTAAAGGCCGGGCATGTGTCTATCTTACAAACACCTTTATTCCGTGTTCGTAATAAAAAGGAAACCATTTATTGCTACAGCGACGAAGAACGCCGCAATGCCATCGAAAAATTAGGCAATAAGCCCGAAATAACCCGCTTTAAAGGTTTAGGTGAGATTTCGCCAGATGAGTTCGGTTTATTTATAGGTAAAGACATCCGTCTTGATCCGGTTTATTTAAAAGACGCCAACATTAAAGGTCTGCTTGAATACTTTATGGGCAAAAACACACCCGACAGGCAACAGCACATTGTAAATAACCTGCGGATTGAAAAAGACGATGAAACAGTTAACCCAACAATTGCAGAATTAGAACCCGTGGCTATTGCGGTATAATTGCAAAAAAGTTTTTTTGAAACCTGTTTCGCAATAAAATTTGCAGATCAAATAAAAATCCTTACATTGTATCCCCCTCTTAATTTAAGCAGGGGGATTATTATAAAATCATCTCCCGATCATTACGGGATATAAGGTAAGGCTTATGATCAGTAAGGAAATAAAAATAGCGTTCGAAGAGTATTTAACTTTAGAGCAACTCACCTCAGCAGATAAAGATCTTTGTCTGGAAGCCGTAAAGGCTATGGGCAATTCACATTCACCATATTCAAAATTCAGAGTAGGCGCGGCTTTGCGTTTACAAAGCGGCAAAATCATATACGGCAGTAATCAGGAAAATGTGGCCTATCCATCCGGACTTTGCGCCGAGCGTGTAGCACTTTTCCATTGGGGTGCTAATCATCCTGATGATCCTATTATAAGCATGGCCGTAACCGCCCACACCAATGAGTTTTCATTAGTAAAACCTGTAACACCATGTGGCTCGTGCCTGCAGGTACTGGCCGAATATGAGCAGAAACAAGGGAAGCCCATCGAGGTAATGTTATATTGCCAAAATGGTTCTATCTGGAAAACCTGTGGGGTGCAGTGTTTTTTACCTTTCCTGTTTTTTGAAGACCGCTTAAAATAAAAAAGAGCGACATATTGCCGCTCTTTAAAAATCATATGGTGATCAATCCTTATGATTTGAATGTTGAATATACGCTGGTAATTTTCCAGCCATCAGCAGTAGCTGCTACGGTAACATAGTTAGTGCGTGTAAAATTAGGGTACTCCAAAGTAACCTTGGCAACAGTAATGTCCGTTGTACTTTCGCTGATGGTTACTGTTGATTTGCAATCTTGTTTAATGTCAGCGCTTGTTTTTAACGATTCAAGCATTTGGTCTTTGTTCCAGGTTACCATGCTTTTGCCACGTAACATGGTATATTTAAAATCGTTATCAAGCACATCACCAACGGCCGAATTTTGACCTAATGTTAAAGCGTTAACGTATGATGTTAAAGCATAATCTGCAGTTAGCTTTTCTGCATTGTGGTTTGTTTTAGCATTTGCTGCACCAAATGTCATTACGGCAACTAAGCCCAGGATGATTGTTTTTAAAGTTTTCATGATTATTAAGTTTAGTATAAATTGATTGTTGTTTGTTTATAAGACGTAGCTTAAAATAATTCGTTACAGCAAATGATGCTTATTTAACACATTTAACAAACATTTAACAATTGCTGTAAAATGATATAAATTATTTAACCCTATCGGCATTTTAACATTAAACCTTATCAGCATAACAACAATATCATTGATAATTTTATCAGTTTTGATACTTTAGTGCCATGGTTGAGTTTACTACCATCATCTTAAAATTTGGCGATCAGGGCGAAAAAACGGGCTGGCGCTATATTGATATACCTGCCGATATTGCTCAGCAGCTTAAACCGGGTAATAAACAATCTTTCAGGGTTAAAGGAATGCTTGATAGTTACCCCATTGCCGGATTAGCGCTGATGCCTATGGGCGATGGCAATTTTATTATGGCGCTTAAAGCGGATATCCGTAAAGCTATTCATAAACGCGAAGGTGCCATTGTGCATGTAAAGCTTGAAATAGATGCCGATTATAAAATTGAAATGCCGGCCGACTTAATTGAATGTTTTGATGCCGACCCCGAAGCCCTGGAATTTTTTAATGATTTGCCCCGCTCACATCGAGATTACTTTGTAAAATGGATAGAAAGCGCCAAAACAGACGAAACGCGAGTTAAAAGAATAGTGAACACTGTAAACGCGGCATCACGCAAAATGGGCTATTCCGAAATGATCAGGGCGCTAAAAGCCGAAAAGGATAGGCTATCTTAAAAATTGGAGAAATATATTTGCTTGCGATAAGCACGTGCGGGGCCAAAGCTATATTTCAATCCCACCGAAAAATAGTTGTAAAAGTTAACAAAGCTATGCGAGTAAATACTGGTATAACCATCTAAACCTGTCCCGAAGGCGGTATTAAAACTATAGTTAAGATCAAGCCTTAGCTGTGGCTCATCATAACGGTTAAATACCTTAAACTCATATCCAATGTTTAGCGGGATCACAAAGTTGGGGCTGTTTTTGATATAGGTTTGCGTAGAACCATCAACCGAGTTGATCAAATTAATGCTGCTGATATTGTTTATCAGGAATCCCGTACCTGTGCCAATATGTAAATTTTTAACTGCGTTTAAAAATGCGCTATGCTCATAATCTATAAACTCGCCGGCTTGCAGGTCAAAATGTACAAACGCGGCTGTATAATCATTAATAAATTGCTTCCCGTAAGTATCATGGGTTAAATCGCCACTGGTTAACTGGCCAAATTGCCCTGCAACACTGATGGACATAAAAGGAGTAAAGTGATAATTGAAATTAACTTCGGCAGCATTGGCCGATGTTAGCGTTTCTTCGCCTGCAACAGCAATGGTAACGCCATAATTAACACCAAAACTAAAAGGACGGTAATAGCTGTTTTGGGCACGGGCTGCCAAACTGCTTATCAATAATAGTACAATTAGTTTAAGCGTATTCAATTTGATCAGATCATTATTTTTAACGTGAGCGCCAAATACTTTGTTATGTTTCGCCTTTCAAGTATAAACAAAAACCTTCTAAAATGCTTATATAATTGTAATACATGTTTTTGTAAACATTCACAAATTGTAGGTTACATTGTTAATTTCAATATATTTGGTTAAGTAATTCATCCCTCTGTTTAATACATCTTATCATGGAATCAAAACGTCAACAAAAATTTGCAGGAGTAATACAAGAAGATCTGGCAGCCATATTTCAGCGCGAGGGAATGACATTTTTGCCCAATACACTGGTAACTATAACCAAAGTAAGGGTAACGCCCGATCTGGCCCTGGCCCGTGTTTTCCTAAGTTTTTTTAACAATACCAATACCCAAACAGCCTTGCAAACCATCAAGCTGCATGCTTCCGAGATCCGTTATAAATTGGGAGCGCGCATTAAAGATCAGGTTCGTATTATACCACAGCTCGAGTTTTTTATTGACGATACAAGCGAATACGTAGAACGTATGGATAAGATCTTCGATAAGATTCACAAAGAAGAAAGCTCAAGCAACGAAGAAGCATAAATGCGGTATAATGGATAAGCACCAGCAATTACAACAATACATTACCAACAATGCCGATAAAATTGGTAAGCTTATATTTTTTGAGCCTAAACGCCATAAGCTTTTAAGTTTCGATTTTACAGATGCTAATACCGAGCTGACTCCCGAATTATTAGGTAGTACGGAGCAATTGTCTTTCTGGGTTTTCGATAAAATGAAAGCAAAAGGCTGTCGTTATGGTATCGGGGGGTATTTTGAAGATCGTGTATTGTACAATAACACCGGCTTATTTAACACCGCCGGCGAAACCCGGAGCCTGCATTTAGGGGTTGATATTTGGGGTGATGCCGAAACAACGGTCTACAACCCGATAGCGGGCAAAGTACATAGTTACCAGGATAATGCCGGAGAAGGCAACTATGGCCCAACCATCATTCTTGAACATGATCTGGATGGGCTTAAGCTTTATTCGCTTTACGGGCATTTGAGTCACGAATCGTTAATGGGTTTACATATAGGTATGCCCATGGCCAAAGGCGAACCGGTAGGCCATTTTGGCGATTGTGAAGAAAACGGTAACTGGCCACCACACCTGCATTTCCAACTGATGTTTG
>Ga0116227_10005940_pt1 | contig 25180 bp, 16 predicted proteins | sample S1TSphgellanicum_FD_89693 | JGI IMG/M metagenome (GOLD analysis project Ga0116227, IMG submission 89693) | Host-associated microbial communities from peat moss isolated from Minnesota, USA - S1T2_Fb - Sphagnum magellanicum MG | ecosystem: Host-associated > Plants > Peat moss > Unclassified... | reverse complement strand
GTTTTTTTTGTATTATAGTATTATATTTAATGTAGGTTTGATGTATAGATAAGTGGGAGATGGGGGTGGGGGGGGGGGGGGGGGGGGGGTGGGCAAATTAGGATTGTACAAAATTAAATAAATGTGTTATAAAATGCCGAGATCTAAATCTCCCTCCTCCTCGAGGTTGTATATTTGTTGCCTTAGAAAACTTTCGTACTCAAGATTTTGTCATGGGACCGTTCCATTTGTAGTGTCCGCTACAAGGATAGATAAAACTCAAGGCAAGCACTAAACAAGAGCAATGAGTTAAATACGACACCACCTACAAAAACATCTTAACCTTAGGCTACGCATAAAAATTGCCATGGCCTTTTTTTTTTGTTTTTTTTTTCAATTTCTTGAGGGCCTTAGTTTTCCATCCGGTTTTAGAGAACTCTTTGTTTATAATTGTTGTTTTTCAATAACAACAACCCAAAAAGAATGTAAAAAACTATCGGAATTTTTTTTTGTAGTGTAGTTGGAGGGTTCCTTGCCAGTTCTTTACATGTGTTCGTAAGGCCCCTGGGACAGGGCCATAACCAGGATTTGGAATTTGCCCAAGTGGGGCTCATCATTCTGATAACACATCCCCCTCTTTTGGACCTTACCTACTACCAAATTTTAAATTTAAAAAAAAAAAACAGTTTGGAAAATTGATTTTTAAATTTAAAAAAAAGAAGAAAGTTGTGTTTGTAACTTTGCACACCTTCCGCGTCTCAGACAAACAAAATTGAGTTTCTGAACCTGAGGCTCGGAAATTGGCTAAGGCTCGGAAAAGAGTTGTCAGGTGGCTAAGGCACGGAAGCAGGCTCGGATTCAGGCTTCGGCGAAAGGTGCGACTATGTGCAAAAGGCTCGGAATAAGGCTCGGGATCAGGTTCCGGTTCGGTATAAGTTTCTGCATTTGCTTCAGGTTCGGCAAAGGCTCGGTTGGAGGCTCGGTGTAGTGAGCCGCGCTGCAAGAGACCTGTGAATCTGTCTCTGTCTCTCTCTTTTTGGAAGGTTTTTGGATTACGATCGTTGCGTGCGAGCGGAGTTCGTAAAGAAAAGTGCTGCAGCGGCAGCAGCAAAAGAAGAAGCGGGAAGATAGAACAATGCCTCCAGGTCCAAGGAAGAGGCGACGGCGGCGGCGGACAGAAAGTTCTCCAGGCTTCTCCGCCTCTGCAGGTTGCTTTCTTTGCAGATTTTGCTTGCCAATCCTGTTTTTGTTTTTTTTGTTGATTCTGGTTCTGTCTCTGCGTCATGTCATGCGGGTTTGGTTTCGTTCTCGAGAGCGTTTTCTCGGACTTTCTGTCGTTGTTATAATAATAGTCTCCAATTTGGTTATTACCGATGCGGAGGAGTAGGAGAAGGAGGGGGTTAGTAGTATATGCTGCTGTACTCGGGGGTTTTGTAATGTTGTCTGCGTTTTTTTCTTGTGAACAATGCTTTCATACACTTCTTTCGGCATCTTGTTTCCTTTCTCCGTCTCTGTTGTCTTCTCCTCCTCCTCCTCCTCCTCCTCCTTCTTAGAATGGCTATTTCCTTTTGTGATTCTCGTAGTGCTTTCTTTCTTTCATGCAGGAGGTACTACACTACGGTTGCTACTAACCTCGCGTAAAACTCGCGCGAAAAACTCTTTGCTTGCCGTTGTTTTCACTGTGCTGTAATGCTGCGCTTGCTTTGTATACTCCCTTCCCGATGATGTTCTTGTAGCTTTGAGCTTTGCACTGGCAGAAGAAGCAGCAGCAGCAGCGTCTCCGGACGCATTGTACAGTGGCCGTTTCCGTGCCTCGGCGTGGGGGAAAACTGTCTGTCAAATGTTTTGTTTTGTTTTGCTCTGTGGTCTTGTCATGACAAAATTGTGCAGGCCACTGTTGGAATGCTGTTGTGATGGTTGCACCATGGTTGACGATGGAAGGAGGAACTGCGATTGGTGTCCGTTTAGATGATGTCTTATTAGGCGCAGATTTCTGATGTCTGACCACAAATCTTATTCTTTATTTTGTGGGGTTTTTTGCTGTATAGGTTTTTGTTTTTTCAGTTGTTGTTGCACTACCGAGGCAATAAATTATTATTTTTTGTGTGTCCACTTCTGCTGCAGATGAATCTCACGAATCTGATGAAACCACTTCATGTCCAGACACACCAGACCATGGGAAACTAACATTTTCATCAGAAGATGTGCCTTCTGATCAGAAGTTCCACACAGAGGACTGGGTGAGGGTTTCTGATTTTGATGTTGGCACTCCTACTTCCACAACAACAGCTGACTCTAAGGTGGCTGACTATGGTGTTGTGGCTCTCGACTGTAATTACGATGGTGATGTCAGAGGCCACGACAACCTTGCAGATTGGGAGACTGTGTCAAGGGACGTGGGTGGTGGAGTTTCTTACACAGAAGTGGAAAATTTGGAAGGTAATGATTCAGTGGTTGATGAAGAATCAGTCAGTCCTTCTCGAGGGCAAGGGCTCAATCAACTGCCTCATGTGGATGCTGAAAATTCAGAATGGTTGTCAAGAAAGCAAGATGAGCACAAGGTGGCCTTGTCATCCAGAACATCAGAAGACCAGGAGAAGATGAGCAGTTCTTTTGAAGCGGGTTCTCAAAGTAAGGAAGAGGATCAGGAAGCTGCCGCCTCTACTGTGGAATTTCAAGAAAATGTCCATTTATGTGGCAGTTCAGAAGTCACTTCTTTGCAGCAAGAGCATGATAATGAAAGACAGAAGAGTCACATGGAAGTTCATCCAGTGAAGCTCCAAGAGCAAGAAGAAGCCTGCAGTAGTAATGGGAATGAATCCTTGTCTGAAGAGCAAGAAGAAGATGATCATGTGACAAGTCCCAGGCAAGAGGACAGCAAGATGATTGGCCATGCTCTGGAGGAAGATAGAAGCATACAGCTGATGGATGCTGCCATATCTGGGATGTATGAGTCCGGTGACCAGAGTACTGAAACAGTGGATGTTGCTCCTCTTGAACCACAAGAGGACAATGTGAAAGGAATTTCTGAGCAGGAGAGTGATGAGCATGATCAGCTTCTGGACATTGCACAGTCCACAGAACTTGCTGATTTGGGGAAGGAAGAGGAGAAAATAATTGCCCAAGAGGAGGAAGATATTGGGGAGAACATTTCAGAAACTATAGTTGACATGCTAGCCTCTGCAGGGAACTTACCTCAGACAACAGAACATGGTGAAGTGGAAGATTTGCAAAAGGTTGCAATTGAAGAGTCACCCTTGATTGAGGAACATTCTGATGCACCTGATGCCGTGGTGTCTGAAGTGGCAGAACCAAGCATTAGAGCACAAGGATCCGGGCAGTTTTCTGTTTCAAATGAAGACTCTTTTGCTGATGCCATTCCGAGGGAATATGAGAACATGCGTTTGTCAGAGGATCTGTCAACGACAGCAGAAGTGGAGAAGATGTCACATCTGGACACACATGACCAAGAGCAACAAACATTGTCATTGCTGGACACACCTTCTGATAAGATATTGCAAACTGAGGAATGGGTGAAGATTTCCGATTTTGATCTTGGCACCCCAACTTCCACAACAGCTGACTCTAGGGCTGACTATGATATAGCAGCTGAGAAAAGTTATGGTGATGTCAAAGGCCATGATAAGCTTGCAGATTGGGAGACTGTGTCAAGGGACACAGTTGGAGCTTCTTCTTCCATTGAAGAAGTTGAAGAAAGTCTGGAAGGAGACCATTCAGCTCTTGACAAATCAGTCAGTTCTTCTCAAGGGCAGGGGCTTGAACTTCCTCATGTGGATAAGGGAGATCTGGAACATTTGTCAGGCAAGGAAGATGATCGTGAAAGGGTTAACCTCAGTTCTCAATCTTTGTCAGAAATGTCAGAAAGTAAGGAGAAGATAAGCAATTGCTCTGTGGCTGGTTCTCCAGGTAAGGAAGAGGATCAGGAAGCTGCCTCAACGTTGGATTTTCAAGAACACAACCAAGAAAGCAGTAGTCCAGAAGTCCCTTTGCAGCCTGATCATGATAATGAAGAGGAGATCAGTAGCATGGATGTACAATCCCAGACACTCCAAGTGCAACAAGAACCAGAAGAAGAGCATCATGTCACAAATTCCACACAGGATAACAACATGATACTTAGCAATTTTCTGGAGGAAGGTGAAAGCATGCAAGCTGTGAATACTACCATATGTGGTGTAGACGAGTCTGGTGATCAGAGTGCTGAACCAGCAGATTATGGCCTACATGAGCCACAAGAGGACAATATGCAAGGAGTTTCTGAACAGGAGAATGATGAGCTTGTGGATATTGCACAGACCACACAACTTGCTAATTTGGGGAAGCAAGAGGAGAAAATTATCGCCCAAGAGGAGGAAGACCTTGGGAAGAACATTTTAGAACCTCTGGCCGATGTGCTAGCTTCTGCAGAGACTTCATCTGAGACATTGCAGCTTGGTGAAGTGGAAGATTTGCAAAATGTTCCAGTCGAAGAGACACCCTTGGTTCAGGACAGTTCCCTTGGTGCTGTGGTGTCTGAAGAGGCAGAGCCTTACAGTAGAGGACAAGAATCTGCTCTTCTAGAGCAGTCTTCTGGTGCAAATGCAGATTCTTTTTCTGATGCTATTCCTGTGGAAGATGCACGTTTGCTGGAGGACCTTTCAACTGCAGGTCATACATCACAAATTGATGCACCACTGGCAGAAACAGAGAATTATGATCTCATACAAAGCAAAACTGCAGGTGGTCCTAAATTGCCAACAAATCTTTCCATGGCTAGAACTGATGGTGCTGAACTTGGGAAAGGACTTAGCATAGGTGGATCTGGATCAAGCCCAGAGGACCTGCTGCATTACAACTCTCCCAGAAAATCTGTGGTGAGTATGTTGACTACAAGAGAAGCCTCAATTTCTGTAATGCAGCAGTTCTCTAACCAAGACTGCTATAACCTGTTGCAATCTTGAATCGTAATGTGATCATGCAAGAGTTGAATGTTTGTTGTTCTTTGGTTTGGGACAGATTGTGTGGATGGATCCACTGTAAAATGGACAGGACACATTTTACTTAATTTCTGAACCATATTTCTCTCTCTCAGGAACAGGTGAGGTCTAATGAGCGGTGGGATGGGTCATCAGAGATCAGGGGATGCTGCGAGCCTGTGCATTGGATTTTGGTGCATGTTTTTGGCAGGCGGATTGATTAAGCCTTCAGGGATCAGAGGGGCCATAACTACCATACACATCCCTATGCAGTTCTTCATCTAAAAAGTGCACAGGTGAGCCCCAATTCTGAGCATGAGGGCAGCAGAGACATGAGATCTTGGATCCAGATTGCCAGAGACTGTAGAGATTGATTGGTTCATATTTTGCCCTCATCATATATGGTCCAGATCTAAACCAGTGGAGGTTTTTTGAGGTTTTATAAATTACTGACATTGTGCAGAGTTAAAAGATGTTAAAATATTGTAGGAAAAAAATACAAGTCAGATTGCTGCGGAGACACAGCTTTCACCATTTTGTTTCCATTTTTCAGGATGAAGAATCCTGTTATAGTCCTTTTGGTCATCCAGTAGTAGTAAAGGCCTCTATAACAGTCTAAATCAGGTATAGGTATACTGTTGCAAATTCAGATACACTTATGAGGAATCAAAGACATCCTTGGTTGCAATTATGACCACCCCTGTCAATGTGAATGGTGTACAATGGTTTGCGGATGGTCTCATGCTGCAAAGGCAACTCGACCATGACGGCATCATACACTCTCTTCACTTGTATTTTCTGGATATACTCCACCATGCATAGTATAGTCATCACTAAGATACTTTTTTAAACTTAATTTGACGAAAGGTGTTTTAGTTGAATATATCCCCCAACTGTATATGTCTGAAATTATTGTAAATGTAATTGTGTATGATTAGAAAGTGACATATATTAGATTCATTCATATGCTTAATGATTACATAATAAGAACTTAATATGTATTATGTATCCTCCATGTTACTATTGTTATTATGTAACAAATTTAAAATGATAAGTATATATTGGTGTGATACTAGTATGGATCTAAGATTACATATTTTTGGAAATATGTTGCTCTTGTACATGTTCTTTCATTTGACTGAATTTTTTCCATGTGTTACTTTTCATCATCCATATGATCAATTTTGATTGATGTTTTCATTTAGGGTTTCTTATTATTGTTTTCATCCATCTGGTATGATTCATTCTTGTCATTGATTTTAGTCCAAATGTGAACCCATGGGCCATTGTATATGCCTAATAACCTTCGAACCCCATTCACTGATCAAAACAACAAAAACCCATTGTGCACACCCAATCCCCAAAACCCCTTTCACATGCCAAACATTGAAAACCCATTTCTGGGTCAAAACCTCAAAAATCATCCCAAAGCTCCATTTGCGCACCAAAACATTAAAACCCACCATGGGTGCCCAAAATCAAAAACCTCACTCACATGCCAAAACTTTAAAACCCATATGTGCCCCGAAACCTCAAAACCCCATTCATGTGCCATAACCTGAAAGCCCATTGTGCGCCTCAAAATCTCAAAACCCTATTTATTCACCAAACCCTGAAAGCTTATCTGCAATCAAAAACCCTAAAACCTAGAGAGCCCCCAAACCCCAAAACAATATTGAGGTTATTCAAGATTTTCAACAATTTTGCTTAAGGGGAGTTTGACGTTTTAACAATTTTTGTGGTCCCCACCAACATAGTTCATGCATGATCTATAGGTGCAGTTTTTTATTACTATTATTTTTTCCTATTTTCTTCAAAAAAAAAATTCAAACAACCAGAAAAGATTGGCCAAATTAGATAGAAATTTAAAAATTTCCAAAAAAATTTCAATTAACATGTGACGTTTCTAGCCACCCATGTAAGTTGACACTAGAGCGTTGTCATCTTAGCTTTATTATGTAAATGAAATATGATAATGTTATCATGTATGACACATTCATGTGGAATTGGTTCAAGATCACACTTTGTGATGATGTCATCACTACATTAATGAAGCAATTAGAGATGAGATTCAATGATCAATTGCCAAAGGAATAATAGGTAACACAATCAATCAAGATACTTTAGTTTTTTGGCTACATTGGTTTCATTTTAGCATGTTCATCAAGATTTGAAAACCTTGGCAAAATGCCACCACAAGACATGGTTTAATGGGCATAAGAAGGTTTACTCAATGAAAAACACCTTGGTCATCAAAGCCTTTTCAGGTACCAAGGTTTGTATCACAATGTGATTATCTTGCATGCCTTAAAGTTACATAGAAATTGATGTCAATTTTTTGTGCATGACAAAACTTACTTGAGTACTTGTTGGGGGACCCAAGGTACATGGGGGAGGAAATGTTTATTATGCGAAAGCTTGGCAAGCACAAGCTAAACTTTAATACAAATAATGATGTATTACAAACATACAACACCATGCATATGGGATTCAAAGTGAAGGTGGAATGGGGATTGAAATGCAACTAGATAAGGTTGATGAAAAGATTTGATTTCACAAAACCCAAATATAACATTTTGTTCATAGCAACAATTTTTTTCACAAAATTTTTGCATAGGCATTGCATGGACTTCATAGAGAAAGTCATTGATAGTCACATGTTCAACCCATTTAACTATGGGTGGGATAAAAACTATTAGTTACAAATTTAATATCTCCTTAAACTTAGTCTTAAACTCCTATTCACTAAGAAAACCAAGTGTTTTAACATCCTTCAAGTTATTAATGGTTGCTTTATTTGTTTACTAATCATTGCATTGCTTTCCATTAGCCAATCATGCTTATCAAAAGCATGGTGTATGAAGTGAGGCATACTTTTGATGCCTTCATCACAAATTTAGCATATGATGGAATAATAATGAAAATTGTGCAAAAATTTCATTCATTCATAAGTTTATACATTTTATGCACAAATATCATGCGTTGAAAATACATTTGACACATGATAGGTTTGACAGATGAAGTATGAACCTGTGAATGAATGAATGTCACACAAATTTGGCATCTTCTAATAAATCCATGTTTCAAATGTGTTTTCAATGCATGATATTAATGTCTAAAATGTATGAATTACGAGTGAACAAATTTTGCATGATTTCCATTATTAAATCATGAAATGTTAAGTTTGTGATGTTGGTTGGGCCCCCATTTTGTTTGTGACTTCTCCAAGCAAGTGGATGCACCAATGGGTTGATGGCATGTTAAACATCAATGGTATTTCCAAATCAACAAAAGGAGATGAAGGAATAGATGGTAGAAATGGGTCATTTGTACCATTAATTAAGGATTGTCATCACTATAAAACGTTGTGTGTCACATGCCCATTTGTACTTTTGCAATGTGTAGGCACTCATCATTTTGTAGTGTGAATTTTTTGAGTGTTTTTCATTTGATGTGTTAATTTTTAGCTTTTTCAAAGTCTCATGCAAATTTTCTTTCAAAGTTTCGTTTTAAAACATTAATTTTGGGTATTCATCCTTGTAAGCACCATATACTACCTTGCACACAATGAAAAGGATCAATCAGGTGACTTGTTTTTTGTTGTAATTATACAACACAAAGTGGTGGTGGTACGCCCCAACTACAAAGACTCCACAATTTGACATGTCAACTAATCTTTATGTGGTGGCTTTGCCACATGCTAGTTGGAGAAGCTCTCTCCATGCTAAGAACATTGAATTTTTAGTGCCCCAAGATTCACAACATTTGACATTAGCCTTGGCAACATTAATAGGGATTGAAGAAGAAGTTTGGATCAAGTAACAATTGTAATGGCAGAAAAAAACATTGGAGTTAGATGACAATAAATGAATTAAAAATAAATAAATTATAAGTCTTTTGATTAATTTCTCACATTTCACATTTTTGTTTACTCCATTTTTTTGTTTTTTAATTACCACATTTTCAAGTTGTATGCTCATTTGATTATAGGTGCATTATTATTTACGTAGAAGATTAACAATTTGGGAATTCAACCATATGCAATAGGAATGCCTTGTTGACATATGTACATTGTCTTTAGATTCTCAATATCATTTCAAAATTCTATTTTTGGCTCTAATGTTTCACATTAGTTAAAAATTTGTGGCAATTACTATCACTAGACATTAATCTTTAAATAAATTATAATGAAACCATATTACCAAAAAAGAATAAGTTGCTTTCAACAAGTGTTTAACAAATGACTAAGAATACATTTGGTTGTCAAGCATATTTTTGTTTAAGGTTAGGTTGTTATCCCTTGAAGTTAAATGTAGAATCCAAAGCTTTACATTCTTCACATTTGACTTGTGATAATGTACATGTTTCCATACAAAAAAAGTTATTATTTGTGGAATGAAATGATTGAAGTTTTTATGCAATCTTTTATTATAACATTTTTTTCATTTATTATACCTTTGTTTCTTGTCAGAAATTCAAGTTAGTGTTCTTTGTGCCCAAGGAACTTATTTTGACATGTTTAATGGGCGCAAGATGTCATGCGTGCAAAAAATCGACATTGTAACACATAACATAAAAATACTTTAAATGGTACATCACATCCAAATCAAAATATGACTCACCTACAACAAGCAATAATCCAAACCCAAAACATAGAAGTAACAAAAATCATGAATTGAATAAAATTGCAAAACATAGGAAAAACCTACAAACATGAAAACACTATGTTTTGGAATCTCAAATCACCAAAAGTGATTTGAGATCACACAACTTGGGATTATATCCCATGACAAGATATCTCGAACCATGTTAACACCTCAACTAGTTCAAGATAAAATTAATCAACTTAACTAACTATGTTTATCCCTAATTAAGTGGGACTTAACCGAGCAACTAAATTAACACACTTAATAGATGTCATGCATTCCTATGTTGGCACCTACAATTGTCGTTGTCATCACACATATAACACATAACATAGAGATACCTTAAATGGTACACCACATCCAAACCACCCCCCTATTTAAGGCTAAAGTCCTTATAAGCTAGATAACATTATGTAACTACTTGATGGAGATCCACCGTGGATGAACACTTTGGTTCCAAAGCAAAAGGACCAATAGGCCAAGTGCAAATGTGAGCCCCATTGTTATTTGCGTATTTGTAATCCTTCAAATCCCCAGCCAAATCTAAATCACCATGGAAGCAAACCATTATTTGACATTAAGGACCTAGATCTATTGGATGTAGGGTTGAACCCATCCTTGGGTGGTACCACTAGGAACCACCTCAAGGAATGGTTAAAAAACCAAAAACAACTAAATCATTTTTCTAAGCCCTTTTCGTTAAATGTTTTCACAACTATAAATTATTATTTTTTCATGTTTATCAATTGCATGTTCTAATATATGGCTAGAATTTTATTTGGGAATTTTTAAAATTTGAATTTTTAAAAATATATGTTCCTAATTAAAATGGCCCCTTAAAAAATTGACAGCCTCAACTTTGAAAATTCATAACTAAATCATATTTTATCAGTTAATTACCAAATAAAAACCTAAAAATCAAATTATTTCCAAATTATCTTTACAAAAATTCATTAAAATTTTCTTAAATCATGTTCAAAATTTTTGTTCATGACAAAAAAATTTAAAGAAAAAAATAAGGTTTATGTTCTTAAATTTTTTTTAAAATGCAATGATTAGGAATAGCAAAATAGACAATATTTTTTATATTATTAAACTTTCAAAATCTATGGAACTTAACAAATGTATTCACAAATTTTTTTTATGAAAATGTTCATTTAAATGTTTCTTATGATTTTTCAAAGTTTGATGGGTCCAAGAAAATCAAGGTTTGTTGTTCCTAGTGGTACCACCCAAGGATGGGCTTGCCTTACACTGAAGGTAAAACCATTTGCCAATTAGCATTTCTTCCACTGGTGGCATGAGACATCCCATGTGCCAACCTCGAAAACATTGATCACAAATCAACATAATAATGGTTTTTAAAAATTGCCCACACAACATACATCATAGGCCAACAAGAACATTGGTTAAAGATGGGTCAATTTGGACATTCACATGGGGAAGATGACACGGTGCATAATTGTGCACATGGTTTTTCCATGTTTGACCATCTTCACCTTCCAACAACAACACGCTTAAAGGTAGAACCTTTCACACATGTAAAATAACATGTTCTACATTCACATCCAAAGTAGTCCATGTTATCTGTTATAAGTAAACATAATCTCCTTGCTCAAATCTCCAAATTCAAAATTGATAACCACTTCCACGGATAGTGGCATAACATAATGTATCCCAGTTTTGGGCAATTGCCAAATTTTTTATAACCATAGGCATCACACATTGGAATGAAGTTGTTCATTGCTCACATACTTGAAACCACATTGAAAGATCATCCAAATTCACCACAACCATAACATCACATCGAATGGAGGTTGGTAACTCATGATGACAACTGAATAACAAAAAATATGGTGAAAATGATGCAAGGGAAGCCTGTCAATTGAACCTATATCCCATGGTTAACTAAGATAATTGTAAGTCCCAATCCCTAATATGGCCCTTTTGGAGACCATATTTATGTAATCCTAGCTTCATCATCTACACCATTCATTCAGTTAACTTGTCTGCCTTAGGATGGTCTTGTGAAGCAATCCAATGATCAATTAATGCTTCTTCACACAACTCTTGGAAATCCCCACGAAATTCTATACCTTGGTTGATGACAACTTTGGCTAGGGCACCAAACCTACTAAGCACTCTATCCAAAAATGCATATGCAGCTCCTTCACTACTATGATCTAACAACGACACCAATTCCAACCATTTGGAGAAATGCTCGATCATAACCAAAACATATCAATTATGTCAAGGTGTCATATTCAATGGGCTGACAAAATTTAACCCCATAATTGATAAAGGCTATAGTTGAAGTGTAGGTGCATTGAATGATGCACAAATTTGGTCACACACCATACATTGATAAACAAATTGTTGAATTTGTAGTTGCATCCCTCACCACCAATATTATGTTTGGAGCAATTTATGTGTACATTAGATCCCAAAATGACCTAACTCCTCATGAACATGTTATACAAAGCCTTCACATTGTTTTGGGCAAGGTATTATTCGTACTTGTCCATCTATTCACACTCGTAATAAGGAATTGCCTTCCCATCCAAACCGCTTGGCCCTATGCACAACACAGTCTATTCCTTAGGTGTTAATCCAATTGGAACTTCACCTATTTGTAGATATGCAATAACAAGTACATCCTCATGGATGTCCAGGGCACCATTTCCCTCTAGCTCAATATCTTGATCATCATGGGAATCCCCATTATCCATGCTACTATGGGGTACATCTTTAGAATGCCCCAACATGGTGCACAAGTATGTAAAGGCATGTCATCCTAGTACTACCTCCAAATCAATGTCCCCATGTTAACAAGCCCTAGTGGTATCCTCCTCGGTAGTATTTGGGTTTTGATTCAATCCATTGGTATCTTGGTTAACCATACCAGCCTTATGAACAATGTCAAAGTCGTATTCTTGTAAGATAAGTGCCCAATGCACCAACTTTCTTGTGAGCTTATTTGATTCCATTAAGAATTTTAGAGGTTGGTGGTCTATAACCAAAGTGAATGGACTACCATAAATATATCACTAGAATGAAAAAACTACCCAAATGATTGCAAAGCACTCCCCTTCATATGAACTATATTTAGCTTTTGTCTTATTGTTGGACCGATTAGCATATGCCACCACAAACTTTCAACCATCATCATCAAATTGGGTAAGCACAATTCCCAACCTTAAATACTCCAATCAGTATGTAATTAGAATAATCATCTTTGAATGGGTTGCCTCAAAAAGGGGGTTGATGAAAGCATGGCTTTCAATTTTTGAAAGGCATGTTCTTCTTGTGGCTCATCCCAAATGAACTCCTAGTCAATTTGTGTTAGCCAAGTTAAAGGTTTGGTTATGCTACTAAAACCTTTCACAAACTTTTGGTAATAATTACACAAGCCCAAAAAACTTGTAATTCATTAACATTTGTTGGTTGTGGAACTTGTGAAATGGCTTAAACCTTGGCCTTTTGAACCCCCAATCCACTTGAATAAATCACGTGACCCAGGTACTCCACTTGAATATGAAAGAATAGACATTTGTTTGGATGAAACTTAAGGTTATGTTTTTTAAGTCTTCCAAACACCTTTTGCAAAACAATGCAAATGATTTCCTAGGGTTAAACAAAAAACAATGATGTCATCAATGTAACATTTGGCAAAACCAACACCCAATCCATGACTCATTGAAATTTTGTAGGGGCATTCTTCAAACCGAATGGAAAAAACTTCCATTAAGGTACAAAAACTCCTTCCCATGGGGATCAATTCCCCAAAATGTTGTCTTAACCTTATCACCCTTTTAAAATGGAAATTAATGATAACTAGACTTCAAATTCAAAGTATTAAAAACCTTAGCTTCACCAAGGGCATCAAAGATCTTTTATGGTAAAAACATGACATATTTGTCTAAACAGGTCTATTTATTCATGATTAGATGGTAATCCCAATACATGCGATGTTTAGTTTGATTACCAAAAATCTCCTTCTTGGTTGGCATCATTGTTGTTGAGGCTTATTTGCCCTTGGATAATTCCATCAAACCAACATTTAACAACTCGAGCTTGAACCAAGGTTCTTTCCACCTCACTAAGCTTGTAAGGTCATTTAAAGATTGGATTATCATCTTTCAATATGATTTGGACCTCTTGTCCTTTTAACTAACCCAATTCCTGCAAATTGAAAGCAAAACATTTAATGAAATCTCGTAGTAACCATTGTGTTTCACGCACCTCACCTCTTGTAACTATTGGGCCAATCCATGGGTTTTATGTTTTTGTAGTCACTTGTACCTTGGGTTGGGATGATGGGACATTCCCAGCACCCAAGGTTAAGGGCATGGCCTATGATTACTATGCAAAATGTGGGGAGGTGCCACCATCTCCAAGTGCCCCCACATTAACAATTTCCTATTCCACACCCATAAATCTCCCTTGGCGTCCTTAATCCCACAATTGCCAAAGATGTATTTGTTTTATTATAACATCACCTTCCTTTGCATTAACATAATTGACCTAACAAGGGGTGTAATAGGTAAAAGATGGGGTGGAGTGGGTGGGTATAAATGGACAAAATGTCTTTGTTCTACCAAGACCAAACTGAAAATCCATGTGAGGCAACTAAGATCCATAACTTGCCCCAAGATTTGCTTATAGGCTCCTTTGGAAATGCCTTACATAGATGTGGTGCTAGTGTGGAACCCCATGGCTCATTCTTTTGATTTGCAGTGGGTTCCTCCATATTGGATGAATGGGAGTCCCAAATCTTCTCTGGGCCACCATCCCTAAATGTATGAAAATCAATAATGTTGGTAGGGTTGCACATGCAAGGCCAACCCTATTGACCACAACCAAAGGGGTGAAATCATAGTCAAAAGAACCAAGGGTGCTAAAGTAAAAGTCATTTCTCAAGGATTGCACATGACATGTGTCATTTTTGCATTGGTTTATAATTTAAAATCTTGTATTTTGGATACTCCCTTTAACACTAAATTTTAAATATAAATATATTTTGACTACAAACTGATTTTATATCATATATATTATGCATTCATGTTTTTTTTTCACATGTATGTGAACAACTTTTGTTAAAGCCACATTTTCAAAATCCATAATTTTCAAGGTCAAAAACATTTTTGAGCCAAATGTGTTCAAATGGGTTATTAAAAAAAAATTCATCCATTCAAGTTCTTTTGCCTTTCTAATCATGAATGTTAGAATCCTCTCCAATTTTCAAAAAGAATGGTGCACATTTGGTAGAAAACAAACTTTGAGCATGTAAACTTTGCAATCAATGGAAAATATACCCAAAAAATTTATGATAATCCAAACTATTATGTTTCCCTTGTGATCTTTCAAACATACAAAAATGTAGTTTTAAGGAATGTCCACTCATTTCGGTGGCTCCTTTGATTGTGATTTTACCCAAAGGTGGTTGGTCATCATGACAAACCACGTAGGAAGGGTGTCCAAGATCCAAGATGTCATCCAACAAGCATGTGGGTGACTTAAGAATGAACTAGTATGTTCGTTGGATCACCTTTGGTGGTGTTATGTTAGTCCAAATCCACCAAAATCAATGAGCTTGTGAACCAAATAAAGTAGCATCCACCTGCATTGGTTCACCAATCCAAGCCTTAATTTGTTACCAACCAGCCAAAATAGTTGGTCGATAATCCCCCAATGGTGGGACATTTTCTAACAAATATGCACATGGGTGCATTTATGTTTATGGCAAATATTGCACAACTTGAATTAATTCCCAAAATAATCTCGAGCTAGGATTTAAAAGTCCTTGGTTTGTACTTGCTTATGAAAGACCTTGGCATGACCATCCAAAAATGACCAAATCAATTGGCCCAATCTTGATCAAATTTAACACCCCCCAACAATGTGATGTTGTTTGGTAAGGAACGTTGATAACCTTATATAGTCAATGTTGGTAATAAGTTGGTTTACTTTTATTACGACATCATGACATGCCGCATGGAGGCTTGTCTGGGTTGTGGATCCTTTTCCACATAATGGTATTTTAAAACTAAAATGCCAAATTATAGAATTGTAACTAATCTAGAACTAATGCCTCCAAACAACTCAAGTAGGCAGATCCCATCCTTGGGAATATTGTATTGAATAACCTTAGTATCTAATGGGCTTAAACTTGGAGGCCCATTACCAACATTCACAAATGATTATGGGTTTGGTGACGGCAAAGTGTGCCAAACTTGATAAATGTAGTGATTGTTTGATGCCGGAAGTTTAGTCAATATACCCCATGGTAGCTTGGGATCCAATGGAGACATTAGAATGATTGGCATCCCCTCTGACCCTGACATCACCAATTCACCATTTGAGGGTGTGTCTTGGTCATGGATATTACCTTCCAACAACTCAAGTCCATGTAGAAGGCTAGAAAATATAGTCAACATAGTTGATTTGTTAGATTTTCCTACTTAGCCCTTAATGAATCTCATTGGTAATGAAGTTTTATGACTAACTCATGTTTGCTAACCTGGGCCGTAATATGCGGTTTCTTCTCAAAAATCAATGGTAACCCCCAAAGGATACAAAACCACACCTCTAACCAATACATCAAAGGACATAACATGCATGACCACTATTTAGGCCTACAATGTAATGTAGTATGTTAGTTTGTTAGGATTAATTTGGATCACAATTTCTTGTTCAATTAACCTTCATGTTTTCTTTAACCCACCCATTGATGTCAAAATTTGATATGGGCATCGGTTAAAATCAACATTGGTCAATCTAAGACCATCAATAGCAGCTTTGCCCAACATTAATGGTTGAACACTGGAATCCAACAATACCTTGTCGAGATAATACCAAGGAGCTAATGCCCTTTTCAAGTTGAACCTTAGACACCTCCATGTTGTGATTGGCTTCAAAAATTGGATGGGGAACTATAGGAGGTACAAAAGAATCCTCCGACCTAACTACCACATCTAGTGTGCCACCACTTTCACATAATGTGGTTGCTAAACAAAACACGGCTGTTGGTTGAATATTTCAAATGGCAATTATTGCAGTAGAAAACAATGGCGCCTAACACATTGTTTTGGCTGACCCCATTAAACATGTGGGTGTTTTGGGCCAAAAAATTGAACTAGGCACCTTTTTTGGCACCCTACAAAAAGTTGACGCCCCATAATTGGGAATGGTTTTTGTCAACACAAATGAATGTGAAAGCCACACCTAACGCTAAGCATGACCATGATGATGATCCAATATTTCATCAACACTTTGTGGTTCTAACACATGACCATTAACCCTTGTCATTGGTATAGCTATGGAAATCATCTCACTAGGATTTGAAACCATAACATGGTTTCCATCATTTGCTACCCATAACCCATGATCTTTTGACATATGTGGAATACTCTCATCTAGTGTCATTAATCTTAAAAAAATTAGCTCCACAAAATAACCTTAAATTAACATTTGAACCATATGATTGGCCATCTTATTGATTTTTGACCTTCCTTGACCTAGATGTAGTATATTTCACCCCAATTGCCATGTTTGTGACTAGGGACCCAATTGTGTAAACCTAACTTCCATGGTGTTGGGTTGGCCTTGAATTGGTTTGGTGGGTGACCCTTTGTTGGCTGCACCTTTCCCCTTTTAGCCCTTCCTAGAACCTTAGCCTTTATTAGCATTGGCATTTTGTGATTGGCCCTACCATAATTATGGGTGAAGTGTGAAGCAATGATCAGCATCCACTAGAAGAAATCCCCTAGAATGCAACCAATGCATTTGTGACTATGTGTAGTAATTATCATTTGTAATTAGCTTTTATTGGTTTTACACTAAAAGAAATCCCCTAAAATGCAACTAATGCATTTACAATTACATACAATTAATTGTCATTTGCAATTATATTTAATTGGTTTTGCAACTATTTTGCACCCTTGACCATTTTTGAAACTATGGTATAACTACATTTGCAACTAATAACTTCTTCATCCTACACTCTAAGATTGTTTCATCCATAATCATGTCCATATGTCCCATTAGTTGCAAATGGAACCAAATTTAGTTGCACTTCTAGGGTGTTAATATTGTCCTTAATGGTATACATAGATGCATTAGGAAACTTTTGAAAGGTATGTGTACTTTTGTTAAGTTATATTAGGGGTATAATGGGAGTATGTTTCTATTGGTGGATTTATAAAGTTGTATTTAATTTGTATTTAGGCAAAATAATTACCTACCTACTTATATATGCTTGTTTACCTACCTACCTAGCCTAGCCTAGCCTACCAACCTATCTACTTATATGTTTACCTACTTATTTAACCTAGGTTATTTACCTACCTAACATAAATTACTACCCATTTATTAAATAATTGATGATTAATTAGTTACACTTATTTTTAATTAATGAATAACTAATAGTTCATATGTAATATTTATACTTAATAATTCATAATTATTCAATATATTAGTTATTTATTTGTTTCTATATGAACTATTGATTAATTATTTATAATTAATTAGTTAGTTAATTATTGGTTAGTTAATAATTATTAATAAGATAATATTATAATTATTTAATATTAATTAATATTTTAGTTATTTATTTGATTATTTAAAAAACATCAATGAAATCTTATAACTAATAAGTTAGTTAGTTATTTATCTACTTAGTTATATAATTTCCAAAATTAAAAAGGAAGACAAAAGATATGAAATAATCTTTTTAGTTGCAACCTAGTTTACAATTAAGTTGCAACTTCAATTTTTATCCATATGTTTTATCCTCCACTTCCATCTTGAGAACCATATAACAAGGAGACTTTGTCTTACACTTACACATACAAAAACACATGTCAATTAGGATGAACCAAAAGAACTTAACCCTTCAAAAAGTTTAACACCAAATGTTAAACCTAAAAAAAATTTAAATACTTTCCTACTTCCCTACCCTACCCTACTTAGTCCTACCTACCTACATACCTACCTATTCCCACCTATTTACCTAAATGCTGATTTTTAATTCATTGTGACAAAAATCCAAAAATGCCAATTGTATATTACCATAGGCAATTTTTAGTAATAAATGTTTTTTGCAACTAGAAAATAGTTGCAAATGGTAATTGTTTTTTTCTAGTTTTCTTTTAGTGAGCATGCCCATATGTATGACAATGGGAACATGGCTGGTCGAGATTAGAGTTGGAAGTTCTAGCATGTGGTCAATTGGGACAATCCTTTTTCTTGTGAGACTCACCACACCTCCAACATTTGTCTTCTCCACATTGTTCCATTAAATAGGATGTGGAACCACCACTTGAATCAAGTTTGGCCACCTTGGCCTTTGATGGTGTAACCTTGGTTAGTTGACTTGATAATTGTTGACTTGATGGTCTTCAAAAACTCCTTTGGTTTTCTTTGTTAAACCCAAGGGTGACCACCCATTCCTCCACCATGTTCATCTTAATCATTTTCGACAACTAAAACACACTCACCAAAGTGGGTTAGGCAGGTTGCAATAAAATGGCATCCTACACCTCACACCTAAACTCCATGTTAAGGATCCCATACCAAAATTGAACTATTTGGGCTTTTGTGACACCTTGTGTCACCATGATCAACCTATGCATTTGTGCATAGGCTTTTCACAAGCTCTCATGGGGCTTACATTGGAAATCTTACAAACTTTGTAGCTTTTCAATTTTAACCCCTTGGTAATTTTGTTGCAATTCGTGGAATTTTTTTACAACTGGGTTAAATACAGGCAATGGACCCCACATATTAGTGGATGCTTTTGCACCACTTCCTCCAATAGTTCCACCAATTTTGATGGTTCCACTACCACTAATGCTTCTGCTTCCATTTGCCGAATTAATGTTAGGAGTTATCGTTGCACCACTTGGGGCCACAACCCCCGTATGATAGAAATATAATTGGGAGACCAATATAGTTGCCATTCTTTAATCTGAATCTCATGGGCATGCATGAACTCATGATAGTCATCCATAGGAGGGTTCCAAATGTTGAAACAAACCTTTCCATGCCATGAAGGGTGTGAATAGTTAGGGATTACACATTTGTTGCATATCACACCAATTGTTAAACTCCTAGTTGAAATCATCTAGTTCAATGGTGTTAATCACCCCCAAATATTTATCAAGCCTTTTGGTGACTCCACTACATCTTCTACATGTCCCACAACAATAATGAAGTGATAGACCTTGGAGAAAAATCTATCTTAGAATTTGAAGACTCCCTTCTAGATGATGATGAAGGTGATGTGGGTGGTTTGAACCACACCCCCTCATTAGTAAAACCATTAGTGATGGTAATCTTGTTCCTTGTCCTTGGATCCTATTCCCCTTTCGTGGTAACTTGAACACTAACTTGGGTATCCCCCTTAAAATCCAAACACAAAAGGACGATACACTTGTGATTGTTCAAACTAAATCTATAACACTAAAAGAAAACTGGGTTTTTGTAACCAACCAATTTGCGACTAGTTGCGACTATTTGACAGTTGCAACTATTGTTGGTTATATCTACAACTACTTGTTGCATTTGGTCTTGCTTACAACTACTCTATGACTAACTTGCGACTAATGGATTTTTTCATCCTTTCATTTGGATGGCTTTCAACACAATTTCCATCCTAGAAGACCCTTCTACCTACCATTAGTTGCAAATGTCACCAAATGAGTCATAGCCCTATGGGTATTCCAAATATATTATACATATTTTAGGCATAAGGGGTCCACAATTGTATTGAACATATTATACTCATTATTATATGGGTACATACTAAGATGTACCCATGTATTACTGGTTATGTATAATGATTGTATTTAAATTATATGTAAGTTGTATTTGGAGCATACTTGAATATGTATTGCATACATCACCTTAGTTTTTGTCTAGTTTATTTATGTTAAATTTGTTTAAAATAATATACAAATTATACCCAAGTCATATTACATGCCTTAAGTGGTTTTCCAAATTAGTATTGCTGCTGTAGTACACAATGGCCATGGTGATGATGATCACGACGAAGCCATGGTGATGAAAATCATTTGTTCTTGGCTTCTCTGTTGCAAATCACACATCCATTGTCTGAAGCAAAAAGAAGAAGGTGAGAGTTCTTGTTGCTCCTTTAAGGGTGATAGGGATGTCGTTTATTTCCCGGCATGTTTGTTTGTTGGCCAAGCCATGTGATATGGAGGTGACAACGAGGGAGGGCCGTTGTGCAGGGAAGAAGGGGAGAGGGTTTCGCATCAAGGGTTTGGATCCACTTTTGTTGTGAATCCCGGGGCCAAGCATGGGATAGCTTGTCATTGTTATTTTCGAGATTCCTCTGTTTTCTCTTCTTCATTAGCTCTTGAGATGGATCTTGACGATTCATTCATCTTCTCTTGAATCTTGTGGAGTCTAGGTTGCAAGTCGACTGCAGATCTCTCTTCTTCTTTTTCAGCCTTTAGGAAGAAGACACTCAAAAGCTACCAAGGAAGGAGGGTTTCATGGCCATGCTTCACTCCCTACCACATGCATTTTCATCAAGGCTACATCATTTGGGGGAAAAGATAGTGAAGTTGGTTTGCATAAGCTTTACAAAGCGATGTTTGACATTCACAGGCGAGTAGTGAGGCGCGCATTGCTGCAAGCAAGTTGCCGGGTAGTTGACCCAGAGAAAGCAAGGCGAGGGTTGTTGAGCTTCAGGAGTCAAAAGTTGGAGACGAAGAAGAAGAAAGCCTTTATTTCCAAAGGAGGAGGTTTGTCTGTATCCATTGTTTCGAAGCGAAAGCGAGAATGGTAGGGTTTCGGAGTCGTCGAGGAGGAGAATAATGACGACGACTGCGTGAAACCATCGCCGCTAAAGAAATGTACTCCTCCTCCTCCTAAGCAGCTTCCTCCTAAGTAAGTAAGCCCATTGTCTGTGTGTTTTTTCTTTGCATTTTTCTTTCTCTGTGCATTGCAAACTCTCTCTTGACAAATGGGTTCTGGCTTAAAGCCCACAAACATTCTCGAGAAGAAATGGGTCTTGCGAAAACCCACAAACTTGTCTTTAGTCGAGCTTTGTTTGCATAAATTCCTGAAATGACATAAATGAATGGGATGTGTTTTCTTATAGGCATTCTTTGATGGGTTGGAGGTAGCATGAGTTTGCTTTCTCTACACTGCCAACACTCTATTTTCGAATCTGTTTGCAACACTGTGGAAGCCAGCACACAAAGGTAACAGTAGTTTGAGACTATGAACTCCATCGCATGCAATTTCTTTTCTTGAACTCTTGGATCGGTTCCACAAAGCTGCTGCAAAGCAAAATTGATGCAATGTTGTATCTTGGGTGTGTTCTTGAAGACAATTTCTTTTCCAGCACTTGGCTCAGATCAAGCACATTCTACCGGAAGCAGTGAAACTCGAGTACGTCAGGTGTTGGGATTCATACTTGCAAAGGAACAAGTGGGATCTCTGCATCTCTTTGTTGCCAATGCTTGCTATTGGAGTGGCTGCTATTGATGGTGATGGTGATGAAAGTGAGCTTCTTCAAGGAGACCTTCTTGAAAGCTCAAAATTGATCTACCCTAAAAAGGAAACTCACATGTAGAGACTATAGAACGACAACAAGCATTCCATACTAGACTAATAGAATTTGCAAGCACACATCTGGAGGTACAAGGGAAAGCATCAACTCTAATTACTGCTTCTTGATGCTTCTGATGTTTTGTTGATTTTTTGTTAGGTGATGGGATTTGTTCAAAGTAAAGAGGCAAGATTTGAACTTGTTTGCTTTGTAGGAAGATGATGTTCCAGAAGGTCCATTGCCAGAACAATCATTCAAGGCTAGTGGTACATTGAATGGAAGAGGCAATTCAAAGGGGTTGCCAATCTCACAAAGCTCAAGGCAATTGAGTTTAATGAAAGATGCTAGATCCTCTGAGTCTGATGACATAGAGGTCGAATTGCCTCTTGCCATGACATGTATTCCTCTGGAGATTAATACAACTCCTCGCAGATATTTTGTTCCAGAGTCCAAGGTCTTGACCTTTACCACCCAGTTTCCACAATTGTTTCACCTTCAGTTTTCTTCAAAAAAACCTTTGGAGGTGGTGATGGTGAATTCTATAGGATTGCGATCTAGCAGCTCTTCTGAGAGTTGTGAATTGAACTTCACAACAAGGCTTTTTCACTTCTTTGAGTCATTCAAACTTCATTTCTCAGCTAGATTTGTCATTGATAGAAACATGGTCCACCATAGTAACATAAACAATCCAATGAGCATTGACAACCATTCCTCTCCACTTCTGAGGACACAAGTTCAAGTATCAACAGAGGAATTATGTGCACAGACTTCTAGTGCGATTGACAACAGTGACTCCCCCTACACACCATAATTTCTCCCTTCTACTAGAGTCCCAACCAACAGTAGTAACCTATTCGAGATTTTGTCTTCACATTCTCCTTCCAACTCTCCTTACGCCATTCCTCTCAAGAAAACTGCCACCACAAAGTCCCTCTGTTTCAAGATGCCCACAAAGACACCCCTGAAAATGTCTTTTTTATCAACACAAGGATTTCAACGCACTGTTCTAGAAATATTGATTATGCCCAAAAACCAAATTCCAAGGTTATTCTGACTTCTGGGACAGAGGCACCAGTGTCAAGTGGAGACATGAATGTGATATAGTGTCTTCCAGCTAAACTTGTGCATTCATTATGTAAGTTCCATTTCCAAATCTCTCTACAAGAAGATTCCCTATGGAGAATTGCATAACTTCAGTGATATACCATGCATCAATGTAATAGGTGTTTGCAAAAGGCTGTGTTCTGCACAATGACTTCTTTTTTCTTGAAACTAAAATGGTTTTGCTATTTGCATTCTAAATCAATTAGTGTGTTGATGTAATGGATGTTTGCAAAAGGCTGTGATATGCAAAATGACTTGTTTTCTCTTGAAACTAATGTGGTTATGCCATGTATTTCATTTGCCTGCAGAATTAATAAGTGCATTGATGTTATTGGTTGTTTCCAAAAGGTTACGTTTTGCACAATGACTTCACCAATTTCTCAGCACCACCTCCATATGAAAGAGCAATGTTGTGTTGAGCTTGAATGTAGCGGTGAATGTGGTGGTGTAAAAGCAAGACATGTAATATGCGCCAGCTTCTTGATTTCCAAAATTTGGAGGTTAGTTTCAGAATCATTGAAACCAAATGATACACAGAAGATAGGTGGGAGAACTCACTGCTTGTATATACTCTTTGAGGATTGATTTATGTAATTCTTTCAATTTCTCAACTCTCTACACAAAGATCAACCTTTGAGGTTGGAAAACTAGGATAGAAATTCGAGTGCAAAAAGCATTTGATAAAATGAGCTAGTCCCATTGTTTCTGCTTTCTGTGTGTTTAGATTAGTCTTTAACCTTTAAAACACCTTATGATCCCAAAATGGCTTTTAAGGGGAATTTCAATGGAAATTTAAATATTTTTCAGTTTTTTTTTTGGGGTGCATGGGGTTATGTAATTTGACCTCAATGTGTGCTCTAGCTAACTAGCATGGGTTTTCTCTAAAAGGGCTGGCATATCTACATCTACATCTTTTCACCACCTACATATGGCAGGCACCATGAAGTGCCACTCAAAGAGCTCAACAGTGTGCAGCCAGAAAATGGCAAAAATGACTGCAACAAAAAGAGTGGCAGGTTGCAGATTGAGAGGAAAAAGAGTGGTATATCCAAAAAACAACAGGCATTGCAAACTTTCAACGTTTTTCTTGAAAATGTGGCCAGTGAGTCAGAGGCTGAGAGACCTGTTATTGTTATGGTGGCTAGCCATGGACAGCTATGGGCCATAAATCAAGTCAGATGTGCTCAACCTCAAAGTTTTGAGCATCATCATGACATGGATGTGGCGAGGTAATGTCTTCTTCATTCAGTCTGCCATGTCTTGTGAGACATGAGTGAATGGCTCTTCTGGGTGAGTTTGTGTTATAGCTTATAACATCTTTGTTGGTGTAGGAGGGGTACATGGTGACTGTTGGTTTAGTTGGTTGCCTAAAGTCTTTGTGGTAGTCATTATATGTAGCTAGTTGAACTATTTAGAACAGCAAGGTTCTATGAGTTATCATGTAGCAAACGTGCACTTAGGTCCTATCTATAGCTTCTTGGCTATACTGACACTATGAAGTGCCAGAATCCATCATCAGTCTATTTGAGTGAAAATTCTCTACCTCTGGAACAAATATTTCTCCAATTTAGCATTTTTTCTAAAATCATACCCAATGGAGACTGAAGATGATGGGACAAAACTAAATATGATATTGATAGTCCACATGTTCTGACTTTGTTCATGATGTAACAAGAATATATGGTTTTCTTAGTGGTTACATTAGCTATGACAAGTTCTGTCCATTTTAGAAATATGTTTGGATGATGAAGATTACAGGAAGAGTAAAGTTACATTGGTCACCCTTTGTAATTCAAATTGGTAGTAGTGGCTTCACATAAGCTGCAGTAGAGGTTAATGATGTTGGAGTTGGTGAAGGCCCCATGGAAGGAGGTGGGGATGGGGATGACTCAAAT
>Ga0116227_10005939_pt1 | contig 25185 bp, 10 predicted proteins | sample S1TSphgellanicum_FD_89693 | JGI IMG/M metagenome (GOLD analysis project Ga0116227, IMG submission 89693) | Host-associated microbial communities from peat moss isolated from Minnesota, USA - S1T2_Fb - Sphagnum magellanicum MG | ecosystem: Host-associated > Plants > Peat moss > Unclassified... | reverse complement strand
TAGATTATGTGTACGATGTGCTCGTTACTTAAAATCGGTCTTTTTTTTTTTTTTTTTTTTTGTTCTTTCGTTTGTTGCGGGAGGCTAAGGAAAGAGAGATTTTTTTTTTTGGGTTTGTTTTTTCGTTGTGGTTAGGGACAATATAGCCTAAGAACTGAGAGATTTTTATTTTTTTTTTTTTTTTTTTTTTTTTTTGTTTTTTTTTTTTTTTAGTTTTTTATTATTTTATACATATATTTTTTCTTGTTTTTTCTTTTATTATTTTTTCTATATATATTTTTTGTAATTTTGTAATTTGAAACCTCAGGTTTGTCTTATAATTATTTTAGTTTTGTTAATTACTTTTTTGTTTCTTGTAGATTCCAAGAATATATGAGTTTTTTAAGTTTTTCACCTTTAACATTGGAGAAGATCATTTATATTTTTTGTCTATTTACATAAAAATATTGTTTGAACCTTTGTTAAGGAGGTTGGCAAGGTGACATAACACAATAGAATCAACCAAAATCTTTTTGGAAATTTATACAATTTTTTGCACTTCTCCACTCTTGTTGATGTAGTTGAGAAAAGGAAGGTAATTGCGTATGTGTTACTTACATTATATTTATGATGATCAAAATATTGATTTTAGCTACATTTTGATATTGAGCTAGTTGAAAAAGGGATACCTACTTTTAATTCAAAAATGGTGCAATCTCATCCAAAAATTTGGCCACCCTTTGTATGAAAAATCATTATCTCATTATTTACTTTTGGAACATACAGCCATGTATTCATGCATAAAAATGTTAAGAAAAATGGAAATAGTTTTTACTTTTATAAATGAACAACATGTTGGGCTTGGACATGAATCCTTAATTTGGAATCAAGGATATATACATCACACATTGCTAATTTTTAAATTGTTATGAACTCATTGGATTTGCCAACATGTATCCGCATTTTATTATAACTTTTTCCATGTAATGTTTTAATTACTTGAATCAATATGTTTAACAACCTACCTACTTGTTAGATTCAATGAAATTTGATAAAAAGATTGGATGACAAAAAAATTCTAAATTTTCATGCAAATTTTGACAAATTATAAAATTGTGAACTAACTTTTTTTTGTGATGTTATGCTCCATTTTTTGGTGGTGTGGGGGTAGGTGGAAGTAATGTTGAAATTCCTTAATATTCTGAAGTTTTCAATTGTGCTTTTGGTTATTGAATTGTTGTTTGAAATAATAGGAGTTGGATTGAAGTTAACAACTTTACCAAAATAATAGATTGCCATTTTATACTAAATATGTACTTCTTCATTTTTATTTCTTTGTTGTTTATGTGCAATATATATAAAAAGAAAAAATGTGGAACTAATCATATTTAAGCAAACAAGTTGAAACATGTCAAAAGGTTCTTCTAATAGGAAATGATAGTTATTCTTGATCTTTGGAATTTAGATGAGCAATGCATCAAATAATACAAATGAAACTAAAATATAAATGATTTTTTACTTCTCACTTGGTAAAAGATTACAACATGGTGTCTTTTAATGACATAAAGTTCTGCCTCTTTGTTTATGGCAAACAACCTATGCTTCTAATTGTGACAAAAAACATTTAAATCCATCACATAGTTGAGAGGGACAACAAGGGTTTACTTTCAAAACATGGATTATCTAAACTATCATATGATTAGCCCAAAAACTTTTAGAGTTGCTTGGTCAATTCCTTTTAAAACACATGATGATTGACACAATAAGAATACCCTTTTTAAAAATCCAATTTAATTTGGATGCTTATAATTTTAATATGTCCTTTCCCAAAGGAAAACATCATCCAAATATGGTGACAATTTGGAAAAGGTTTTTCAAACCCAAAAAAAATGAAAATTTTTATGCAGTAATAGGTTGCCAAAAGTCATGAATGGAAGTGTGGAGTTGCAAATTGAGTCATAAAAAGTTTGGTTTAAGCATAATGAGATTAACTATGCATTTGCAAAATGTTCTACTCGAAGCTCTTTGTGTCACCTAGATTCCCCAAAGTGTGATGCCACTTGAACACCTATGTGGCCTAACAAATGGTGTTCCAAATATATGAAGAGTGAGACTTCACATCTAACCATAACTCAAATTATTGGTTTTTTACATCATACCCTTTTAAGGTATTTGAATGGCAATTTGGAATTCTCATCTTTTACATAATTCATGGTGGTAGAGTGTTTGGGGTGAGTTTTGGAACTTACTACAACTTTCCAAATGACATCAATTTGATATTTTTGCATCATTAAAAAAAAAGGATGAGTGTGCTACCTTGTTGACTACAATTAAACTTTTCAAGAAGTCTTCATCTTTCATTCACATTCATCAATAGGTGAAGCATGGACATCAAAGCATGCATGACATTCATTTTAAATGTTACCCATGTGAAGTGTTTTATGCAACAATTTGAAAAACAATTGTTGACACCAAAATTGATATTGTGGTTAATGTTGAATCATTAACAAATTGTTGCATGTGGTAATAATTTGTTGATATGAAAATTAGTTTGTCAAATTCAAGGTAGTTGATGTTGTTTGGATGATTTGTTCGTTTTGTATTTTTCTTTATTTATACATAAGAAATGATGGATTATCATTCATCTTTAGAAAACCAGTTAGTGTAATTCCTTCTTGTTGTTGTACTTATGATGATTATGCAATTTATTTTATATAACATGAGGGTATTTCTTTTCCTAATCTTGCATTTGATCTCCATATTGAAAAATCATTAATTGTGCTTACATGTTATTGAATTTGCTAAATTTCTTTTCAATGGATCATAGATGTCATTATTCAAATTTTGTTTGTTTTAAACCAACTAGTTTTAAGACTCATAAAGGACACAAATAAATAACTTTAAACAAAACACAATGAGGTAGAACATCATGAAGTAAAACATAAAATGATGGGATTGGAAGTAGGCGGTGAAGGAAATAAAGAAAGAATATGGTTACTACTTTATTATTCTATAATTATTAGGTTTTTAAAAAAATCATAATGTGTACAACAATGTGTTTTTTTATCAAACATTGCATGTCATCATTTTTTGTATGTTGGAATGATCTTCTGTATTAATTGTCAATAAAGTGAAAAACATGATGGATTTCGTTAGACATCTAGTTATAACACAAAATTTTAAATCTCATATGTTGTTCACACCTTGTCCATAATGATTATATAATCAAAAGATCTCTAGTATTTGAATTCCAATCAACATCCAATATAAACAAAGTTGGTTTGAGTAGGATATGTTGCCCTTCATTACAAATGTTTTTTACCATTTGCAACATTTCATCAAACTTCAATGTGACAAGGACAACTATTTTGAACTTTGTTCAATTTCATCTTCATGAAGGTTCACATTGTATGCATAATCCAATTTTATCATCAAATGAACAAGATGTTTGGAATTTCAAGCTTGTTGCCCACCTGATTGGAAATAACATTCTTTAAAAGGCATTGAGCAAATGCTGAATTTGCTCATGTCCCCAAAACCACAATTCATGAATTTTTATTGTTGAATTGGTGCTTTCAACATATCTTTTCAAAATGAGCTTGATCAAAGGATCCATCGCTTTGTGAAAAAACTAATTCAAGTTCACAACCACAAAATTCTCTTTTGTGAAATAAATCATTTCACTTGCATCATGTAAGTAGAATTTGGTAGCTATTATGGGTTGCCATTTGAAAAGTGATGCATAGGTGATATGTGTTTATTTTGGAAATGCCATGTTCCATATGCATTACCCTACTCATATGACAATGCAAACATTATAAAAACCTAATCATTTGTATATTTTGACATGTAAAAGGAAAACATTTTTACACCTATTCCTAAAGAGAGGGAAAAATCTTTAAACCTACAAAGGAGTTTAAGCCTATTCATAAGTTTAAGAATCCAACCAATATTAGAAAATATTGGGTAAGATTCACTACAAGAAATCATGGTCTTTTTCATTGGAAAAATCAGTAAAAAAGACCCCCATTTTGGTCTTTTTGCCCTCTTGTCCAATTTGACAAAAATGTCATTTGGACAAGCTTGATTGGTGTCTTTTTGACCAGGGGGTCATGTGATATTTTGACTAGTCAAAATGGTCAATTGTCAATTTGACCACTACTCAATTAAACCATCATTATTTATGCTTTGATTTGTCCCACGAGTCATCATTATATTACACCTTTGAAAATGTTGTGGCATCATATGTTGCAAAAGGTAAATAGGTAGATAGCTACCTATACCCTATCTACAACCATACATCTACAATGTACATGTACATTGTCACATACAAATATCATACACACAATTTGCGCAAGTTTGAACCCAAAACCTTATGGGGGCATTTCAATGCCTTTGGGATCAAACTACACCACCTTCTATTGGTAAACCCTAAACCCAATTATGTACCTTATTAGCCTTAACTTGGCTACTTAGCTTAACCTATAAGTTAGCTTAACCTACTTAGCTTAACCTTGAACTATTTTTTAACAGCTAGTAATTAGGTTACTTATAAATTAATTAAAAAAGTTCTGGCCAAAACAACTTACCTAAACCTAAGCTATCTATTTAACCTATTGCATTTAACTAATGTGATTTGCCTTGAAGCCTAAGCTACCTACCTAGTTTAACCTAGATGAATTATGTTAAGTTAAATAGGTAATATAAACATAGCCTAGTTATTAAACATGTTAAACTTTAGGTAAATAACTAATGCCTAGAAAATAGACTAGGTAGCCAAATCAATATGATCAATTTGACTAAAGCCTAGACATTTAGTATGGCTTATTTGATTAAACCATGGTCATCTTGATGACCTTTGTCCTTTCTAACTAAATGTACAACATGACACTTGGTCAAAAAAGGTCTCTTTAGTAAAAAAATCCAACCAAAAGAACCATGTGTCTTTCATGCCCCATGCCTTTAATAAAAATAAACATCCCTTCTAATCAATGTGAACATTTTAGTCAAGTTAAACCTTTTGAAAATTCGTGATTTTTTGTAGGGATTACAAATACAAAATACTTTTCAAATGCACTAGGTATTTTTTCAAAATGCATTCCTATTCATTTGCTAAATAAGTAAGGTAAAACATCTCCACCCACATTCCCCTATTAGGGGCATTTATCAATGTTTAACACATCAACATATACAACTATAGTACCTAGGTGGCTTTGGCATAAATTAAATTATTTTCAACGCTGCTAAAAAAATTAGAAAAAAATTGGCCCTTTCTGCTAAAATTTTCAAAAACACATTCAAATTGCCAGCCAATTTTGAACTAGGGACTTGCCTGACCAAATCAATTACTTTACATCCATTTGACCACTTATGTAATGAAATATCTTTTAAATACTAACAAATTTTATTACATATATTACACATATGTCAAAATTTTCATAATTAAAAAAGTAGTTGTTGAACCAAAATTTTTGGATTAAATTAATTATTTGGCAAAGAATTGCCAAAGCCACCCAAATACTACAATATTAATTTTTTTTTGTGCCTATTTATAAACATAAAGAAGTGACCAATATAAAGTGAAAAAATATTTTTGTTAACACCTAGGCCAATCATTATGCCCAATCAAAAGCATTCATTTCCTTTTACACAACCTTTTGGAAGGCACTATATTGTAGGCATATTTACAAGGCCATATAAACTATCACATTTGGGCATTACCTTATTCATAAAACATTTAACACAAAAAAATAAAAATAAATTTTTTTCTTGGGATTTTTTATTTGTACTTATAGGGTATCATGCAAAAATAATTATAAAATGAAATATCCAAATATATCAAAATTATTCATAAAATACTCCTCACTTTGGGATTCATTACATATACCTATTCATCATGCCTTTTTAACTATCCATAAAGTCCACCAAAATGAGGAGCACTTTTCAAAATAAAAATGAACACCCCCAACTGATCACCATAGTTTATATCTAACCACTTTAATCTACCTAGGTTACTACCACATAGATTAAAGGGCTAGCTACCAACTAGGGTAGGGGGGCTAAATAGGTTAGGATTTACTTAAGGGTTACTTATGGTCTACCTATGGAGTTACCAAAAGGACTATCTATTTAAAAGCTACCTAGGGCATATTTAAGGACTATTTAATATGAAGGCTATCAAAAGTTTCCATAAGGATTACATAAAAATTATTTAACGACCAACATAACACAACAACACATTTTAGGTTTTGTGACTGACCTTTACAACTACATACTAGTTAGAAAGGACATATGTAACTAGTGACTAGTGAGTTATTAAACCCATGTCGTTTCACCCATTTAGTCACAAAAGACATTCTGTTGCAAAGCCCAATCGTTTTCACGACTAGGATTTTTTAAATTTTTTTATAATAATGAAATTCCATGTCATCATTAACTTTGGTATGACGTGTAAAATGCATGCCATTTCAATTTAATCATTGTATTCGACAAAGTGTTACAAAAGACACCTTGATGGATGGATGACATGTGTCAAAAATCTATAAACATGTTATGAGTCATTGCACATGACCAAAAATCAACCTAGCCTAACTTTAGTTATAATTGACTAGGAATCTAAAATTGTAATGGTTTAAAATATAATCCTTTTGAAAAATTTGACAACTTTTGACTTATTAATTTTAATGGGGATCAAAATATAAGGTTAAAAAGGATTATAGTAAGAACTAGGCCCTTTTTGTCCTATGTGGTACACCTTAAAGGGTTTTCACCTAATTAGGCAACTTAGACTAAGTTGCCTAACTAGAAATCAACCTAGTTTAACTTAGCTAGGCCAATTATTTATGTTAGGCAACCTAGGCTACCTAATTTAGGCTAGGTGGCCTAAATTAAAAATAAACATTAAATTCCTAGCCCAAGAAGCCTAAATTAAGCTATCTAACCTAAGCCAAGTGGCCTAGGTATCATAGGTTGCAACAATGAGGACTTGAAACCTTCATTTTCACTTTGGGGTTCAAGTCTTCATCCATTGCATTGCCTTGTTTATATTAATTATATTTAACACAAAGTTATAAAGCTCAAAATTTTTAGCTTTGAATTAACCTTGGCCACCTTAGGTTGACCTAGGTCAATTTACCTACTACCTACCAACCTAGTTAAAACCTCCCTAGGTTGACTTAAGATGAACTAGTTTGTCAACCTATACTATTTATTAACCTAAACATTCTTAGGCTAAAAAAAAACCTAAAATAATTATGTTACATCTAGTCAAATCATATTTGCATCTAGTTGCACAAACTTGAACTAGTTACAAACTTGATAAAATATTTCGTAATGAAGTTACTTAGGTTGACTTGGCAAAAAACCTAAAGCTGGGAACCTAGGAAGCCTATTTAGGTTAACCTATTAATATGGTAACATATTTTAGGTACATTTAAACATATTAAATGTAATAAATTTCTTATGTGTAATTAAGTAACTTACAAGGTAACTTATATTGCGAAGTAGGTTTTATTAAATAACCTACATACATAGGTTAACTTAAGCTAGTTTGTTAAGTACTTAAAAAGTCAAGGAATTATGTGACGTCTTTTTCAAAACAACTATTAATATTGTAATCATAATTACAAGTTAACAATAAATTTTTTAGTACACATACACTTGCATGTGAATTCATGACTTCAAAAACCTCATGGCAACAAAAAATTATGGCCTACCATGATAAATATTGGTGCCATAAAAACTTATGATGTCACAAAAAATCATGGATTGCCATGAAAATTTGTGACACCTTGTTGCCAAATGGCATGCCATGTCATCATCACATGGAAAATTGAATCATTACTAATTGCAAAGGACAACAATATTTTCAACTAGCTAATAAATGAGATTAATTCATTAGATGAATGACATGAATCATGATGTGAAGTTAGTGTCACAAGTCATGAGGTGTTGCGACTACTAGTCAACCTTGTTGCCATGTGGCATGTTATGTCAGCATCACATAACCATAAGTTGTTATTATTCACAAAAAGTTGCAAGAATCAATGGAATTTTGTTATTATTTAATTTTGGATGAATAAAAATACATTAAAAATACATTTTTGAAAATTTGATATTTGTGTAAAAATCATCAAGTTGTGATATTGACTATAGTCACAAAACCATAATGCCACATCGCACCACAATGTCCTTTACAACTACGCAATCATTAACATGAACTTGTAGTTACAATTGTAGTTTTAAAAAAATAGTTGTTTTATTAACCAATTGAAAAACCCAAGATGTGTTGTTGTGCAAGTTGAAGGATTCCTAAGGGAACCTAATTAAAGGGCTACATAGGGTCTACATAAAGGGCTATGAATAAGCATGAAGTAGCCCTTTAAGCAATCCCTTGTATAGGCCCTAATATATAACCCCATTTTGCACTATGGGTCGACTTTAAATAGCCCCTTTACATAATCCTTGAGTAATCCCTAACCTAAGAAATCCTAAGCTAACCCCATAAGTGGATTCCATGTAACCCCTAAATAGCCTTTAGGTATGTTGAGTATTTATTTTTACAAATCATTTATTTTTTCTTAAATAGTTGTTGGGCTCTTGCCTTTTACATCTATTTAAACACCATATATTTGGTAACTAAGGCCATGCATCCTTCTAATAACATTACAATATATTATTCATGATTACAATACAACTATTGATACATACTTATGAGACTCTCCTTGTACTAACCTTACATATAATGCACTCCAAGTATCAAGACTACCTCTCCATGATCTCCTCCTCTTTGTAGACCTTTCTTCCAAATGTAGGTTCCTATAAAGATTAATGGCACACCCTTTATTCCTTGCCAAGTAGACTTGATTAACATACCAACTACATTTTAAACACAAAAAGACACCACAAAGCTACCATGTCATCATTATTAATATGCATTCCCATGGATGATTCTCCTTATATCTTACATCACCTAGACAATGAAGATTGTTCCACACAAGGTTCACAACTTAACTCCTTCAACATGCCTTTTACATATACACACACACAATTGCCACAAATAATCTTTCATTACAAAAATGCAATCCAAAAATGATGGGATCACTCATCATAGATTCAAAATGTGAACCCCCTTAGACTTTTTTTCTATTCTTTAATATTCTTATGTAATGGTTACATATTCAGTTAACTTTAATAGGTTCTAACAACTTCTTAAAATTGTCTATTGGTCACCATTAACTTGGCAAGTCAATGACTTGTCAAGTTTGATGCCACAAATGCATGTGGTTTTGCACTTGTTGCATTTGCATGTCTATTGTCACTTACTAGCTATATATTTATTTCATGTTAACTGCCATATTTCAACATATTACCATTGCAATGTTGATTTGTCAACTTCTGGCCTAGTAAGGCTATCTAATTCTATGCATCCCAACATGCATTAAACTTCTTACAACTAGCATGTTTACCTTTGGTATCTTCTATATATACATTAGATAATTATATTACCTATTAAGGTATTTCATAACCTAGGTAATCCTTACATAACCCCCTATCTGGGTCCTCTATAACCCCCATTTGCATTATGAATTAACCTTGGGTAACCTTAACTAGCCCCTTAAATAACCCCTAGGCATCCTCTAACCTAAGAAATCCCTAGCTAACCTTTAGGTAAACCTTATGTAGCTACCTAAATAACCCTTATGTGTCTCATTACTTAATTATATGCATGTTGGCCATTAAATGTTTATTTAAATAATCCATATATAAGTAGCATTTTAAGTAGGCCTTACGTAATCTTTACATAGGCCTTTGATAGCCCCTATCTCAAATACCCCTTACATGAGGTTATATAATTTTTGCTTGCCCTAGGTGAATAAAAACATGGTCAGATGGTTCACTTTTGACATTTTGAAAATTCCACTTCTTACATTAGCTATGATTATTATAATTATAATAATTATAAAATTATAAATCCTACAATTATTCCTTTTTTTCCCACAAAGATTGGTAAACCACCCTATAAATATCATTAAACATGTGATTGGTCAAAACCTTCATTTGAAAACTTGAAGATTTCAATGTGAAATGGAAAAACAATAATGAAAAATGATGAAAATTAAGTCATTAAAAAAAAAAAAGTTTCTTGTATAGGAAAATTTCCATTCATTATTCAAATTCCTCGTTTGATGGTGACCTATTCTTTAATTTTTATTTTCACACTACTACACCATACTTTTTGAGTCCACAATTTTTCACTTTCTTACATGAAAAATGTAGTGTCACCATTTCAAAAGTGCATTATGAATCCATTCTTTTTTTTAGATTCATCCATAATCTTTTAAACGATTTCTAGTAAAGTCTATTGCAAAATGGATAAATAAAAAATTAAAATGTTAATGTTCAATATGGCTTTACATTTTAAATTCATTTGCAATCTAGAAAAACTAAAATTGTGACATTGCAAATTGTCTACCTAACTATGAATTCACCTAGGTAGCTCTTAAATAACCCTTAGATATCCCATAGCTTGGAAACCCCTAGCTAACCCCTAAATAAGCTTTTTAAATTCCCCTAAATATCCTTTATATATCCCATAACCTAGGTAAGCCTTTAGGTATTCACAAGCAAAACATAAAAAATAGGAAGAAACTCAAATCATCCTAGGTTGAAAAGGAAAGGCTAATTTGAATTTCCTTCTTTATTATGTCCCTTTCATGCAATCCGATTTTGCATATTGATTAATTGCCATCATTAGTTTCAATAAAATTAGGTTATGATTTTCAATTTTACTTTCTTTGCAGATAACATAAAATCATCCAAAATATATTATACATGTTATTTTACTATTGTGGGAAAAAATGTTATTTAACCCATACCCCTTGTTGTGAAAACATGTAGTTGATTGTTATAAGATAACCATTTTCCTTAAATGGACAATTTGGAACTAAAACACAAAATTTGGAAGTAGATTGTGTTCAAAAGAAAATAATTGGATTAACAAATGAAAGTGCCCCAAAATAGAAATGAAATCACCATTTTTATAATATCCTTGAATTAAATACACATTTAAAAAAATTTGACATATGTTTCACCTATTATGGGCAATTAGGGGGCCCATATCTAATGACATGGATTGCTACTTATAATGTGGGCCCTCCCATACTAGCCCACACTCACCTCTTAAACTACCATAACTTTTTTTTAACAAAGGAGGTGCACACACTTGAATCCAACATCTGGATCTTTCAAAATTAATAATGTTTAATCTTAAAAGTGAAAAAATTGTGCAAACACACCATTGTTCAAAATGCACACCCCATCCTTCAAAATGTTGTAGTAGTTGTTATTGAAGTAGGCTAACACTACATGCAATTCAACTATCCTCTAAACCTTAAATATAATCAATGTGATCATATATTAATGAACATTATTTTCATTGTAAACTCTCCTTGAATGTTACAAGCTTCTTCAATAACTTCAACAATTTCTAATTCACTTCACATGAATCGAATTGGGAATGCCTTTATGGACCCATGTTGGTTCAATCAAGGAAATGTGCAAAACATTTCTACCTTCCTTTCATGTTGCTTTTCTTACAATTACTCGCTTCATGTTGAACTTATAGATCCCAATAGTAATTCTCCAAAATGGGGTTCAATAGGCATTTGCAAATAAATGTACATTAGCTTTGATTGTTTTGTGTAATACATCACCTTGGGTAGCGTAACATTATCAACCATGCTTCATCAAAGTTTTTCTTTTCACAAATGGCCTTATCATTTGACAACCTCTAATGTTTGGTGATCTCCCTTTCAACTTTTTAGATATAAATATTTTTTCTTTGGACACAATCATCTTCTCGTTTTAGTGTTCCATCTCTATTGTTGTCACTTCCTTGTGTGCCATTTTCTATTCAAGTGCACACGAGGAAATGACAACAATATTTGGTTAGATGTAGTCATTCGATGTCATCATAATACTTTTCAAATAGTCTATGATACAAAACAATTTTTTGAAATGGTTCAAGTTCACTAACCAATGATGTATGAATAGGCATGTACATTTTGATTAGAGGCCCAAGGGTTAAATGACATGTATATTTTTTTGACCAATGAACTTGACTAGAATGTCCTATTTGACTATTTGTCAAATCATACATCTAATTGAGTTGAACAAAAAGTTGACAACATTGGTCAAAATGGCCAATGACTTTAATCAAATTAGACATCATAAATGCTAGATAATAGTCCAAGCTAATTGTTTTGTAAGCTAGGTAGGTAACCAAGGTCTACCTACCTCCCATGTATTTACCTACCCATTTACCTACCTACTAACCTACCTATTAATCACCTAACTTTATTATTTAATTACATAAGTAATGATGTGAAATAAACATGTGAAATAAAAATTGACAAGAGGTGTCATCTTTTTATCATGTGGTCTATTGGTAAGGACTTGGTTATCATTATGGATGTGAAGGGTTTAATTTTTAATACTTGTAAGTTTTATCTGCATGCCTAGGTGGGGCTAATTGGTAGGTAGGCGAAACAAAAATTTGTTAGGTATGTTAGTTATGTTATTTAGGGTTAGGTTAGGTTAGGTTAGGTTAATTACCACCTATTTACCTACTAATTTTTTTACAACCTACGTAGCCCTATTTACTACCTACCTACAAAAATGTATAAAAAATATTTTTAATAATAATTTATTAAAAATGATTTTGACTTAGGTAAAAATATGACTAATTAAATGGTCCATTTTTTATGAATCTTGAATAGTCTCTCATTTTGCCAATAAAAAAGATCACCCAAACATAATGGATAGGTCCAGATCAACTTGTCCAAATTGATAATATGGTATTTTTGACACATGTCCAAAGTGGGTCTTTTTTTATATGATTTTTCAATCAAATAAACTTGTATTTGTGATAGTGTGTCAAAGTGTAACAAGTCGGCCTACATTCCACCTTGGGCAAAATAAAAAATGTTTTTTGTGATTGTTAAAATGCTTTATGTTTAATTCATTAGTCTCACAAATGCCAATGCTTGTGTGTCAACTTGGCCCTCCTCCTTGGGTCTATGAACTTCTTAGTTCATTGCTAAAACCCATAGTGCTACTGTCCTAGAATGGTGCAACACATTATTCCTTGATCTCAATGTAACAGTAGTAGACATTGGGCATAATGCTATTAGTGCATTCACCTAGTACTTTTTCAATTTGCTAATTCCTAAGTACCTTTGGTTCATGTGTTTTTATTTCCATGAATGCATGGTTGCATCTTGCATTCCATTGAAACTAGGTTAAATGGCCAAATTCTAATAGTCTAGAAACCTTTATGGATGTTTGGCAAAGACAACACCTTTGCGATAGTTAAAGGCACCCATTGTGTTAGATCTTCTATTGCATCCCCTTTACTTTTGTTAGCCAATGTCCACACATCCCTATAAGCCTTAAGGACAATTTTGAATGGTTTGAAGCACACAACATCATGAGGCTATAATGCATGACTTATTGTGATGATGGAATAATTAAATCTAACCTCACACCCCTTGCCCTATACATAACATATATCATAACATGTTCAAGTTGTGGCCATTTCGAATAAATGATGATTATTTATAATTTTTTTTTTTTCACATGCTTGAACATATGTTATGAAGGGTGAAATCCACTTGTCAAAGAGAATGGTTTTCATCCAAGTTTTGAACTACATTGTAACTTCATATTCACTTCTTTCAACAAAATTCTGTCTAAACTATTTACCTTTAGAAATGTAAAATTTGGAGGTTATTGTACTATTGTGTTGATGTAAGGACATTGCAAAATAACTACTTCTTCTCATTTAGTGTTAAATGGAATGCACAAACCCATAATAATTTTGGGTAGAACAAAAACAACCCTCCCCCCTAACACCACTTTAGCCAAACTATGCACCTAATTCATCACAATTTGACTAAAAACATATTAGGTGTTTAATTTATGGCAATGCAAAATCTTTTTGAGATTCCATATCTAGTATATTTGAAAATTACATTGAAATATGAATATTTATATGTAATTGAGATTAACAACTTTTTCCATTTTTGATTTCAAATGATGATGTTACAAGGCATTTTAAAAAGGTTGCAAAAAGATAGTTCAATAAAATAATCATTTTTGATTCTCAAAATATTTTTAAAAATAATTTAGTTTTTGGGATTCAAAAAAGTCCATGACACAATCAATTAAACTCATATTCCACTCATTTAATACATTTTTTGTTTATTAAACATCAATGATGCAATATCTCAAAGTTTTGAATACATAAGAGTGATAAATGTTGCACAAGATAAAAGTTCATATGCATAAGTTTTATAAGGTGTTTCAAAAATTGTCATCAAAATTAAAAAGTCCATTGTTCATGGAGTATTTAGAATTTTAATGTATCTTTTGCATTTTGGAAATGTTAATTCTATTATCATTATATATGTGAAACTTTTTTTTTTTGGTATTTCAAAGAAAATATTAACATTTTATATTGAAGTATTAAAGAAATGCAAGAAAAAATGCAAATATGACATTAAAAAAGGGACTATGCAAGGTGTATTCACCCTTACTTGTGCCCAGTGGTACTTGTGTAAATCATACACTTTTTACTATATTTGTTTATAACAACTCTACATTTGATGGGCATAGACCTTTCACACATTCAACCTTCAAACACTAGGCAACCCTCAACAATGGATCATGGTTGTGCTTTGTGAACCATTTAAGCCACCAACACCTTAAGATCCCATTTTTTGAAAGGCATAGTCATGTTTTATGTAATTTTAGTTGTATTTAAAATCTCTAGTATGTGAGTGTAAATGGATTTTCAATTGCTTGCAACTTTTTTCCATATTACACTAATGCTTCCCCTTCCCCTTTCTACAACATTTGTTTTGCATGCCTTTATTTCTAGACTACATAATTACATACAAATGAATACTTAGCAATGTATCAAACACACCTCACATCTAGCTTGCAATTTGGATTTTGAAGCTACATTTAATAGTTTCCATTTCAAATGCAATCTTGCATTAGCCCAATTTCCAAAATTTTCAAAGTTTTCCTTTGCATGCGTGCTTGATTTGTAGGATTTTTAATGCTTTGAGCACCTCTTGAACCAATTTTCTTAGGTTTAAGAGGCATTCTTAATTGCCTAGCTAACTTCATCCCACACCCACATTTTCATCCTTCTTAGAATTTTGGATTGATATCAATTGGTTGTAGTTGATAGATGTTGGGCTTGCTTGAAGGATCATTAGATCACACAAACATCTTGGCTAGCTTGATTGTAATTAACGTAACCCTTTTTAAGGATTCAACTTGTGGCACCCAAGAGGCAAATCTACTAATGGTGTATGATGATTTATCTCAATATAGTTGATTTGAATCCTCACCCTACATGCACTCAAACTCTTACTTTTGGTAATTTAACAAATTAATATTCTCTTCATCCTCATTGCTCAGATTGCCTCTTGACTCTTATAATTTTGTATCTAGAAGTAATCAAAACATCTAATTTTTTCCTAAACATTTCACAAAACATTTTGTTACGCATCTTCAGCACTTGCAAAGGTCACATAAAACAAGAGCATTCACAAAACTACAATGAGTTGCACTATCATATTTTGTATCACCAAATTTGCATCCAAACTTCACGACACTTCACATCTCTCATTTCAAAATTTATCGATAAGCATCATCTCTTGTGTGGTCTTTACTTGGCTCATTGGTAAATGCATGGTGGTGGATATTGGATCACTATGCTGACATTAAACAAACTGTAGATTAATTTCATAGATGCCAACAACATGATTGAATGCAACTTCCATTGAAATCTGATCTTTTTCTTTTTTGAATGCAATTAAAGTTCTCTAAGTAGGCCCAAAACATTAAAAAAAGATGTGGGTTTGGTTCATCCTTATGTGGTTATTTTTAATAGTCAACCATTTAGGTCTGGTGAACGACCAATATAGGCAAAAAAAACTAAGTGTCTGAGGACAAAGCAATGTCCATTTAAGGTTTTGGTGACCTGATATATATATATAGTACATGCTTGTCATTGGCTATGGTAGTAGGTACTGGGTGATCAGTGCAACGTGAACTTGGCATTTGTCTTTTAGTAAAGAATACCATGCACAGAGTACACTCAGCGGTATGTGCAAATTTTCTTTGCTGCCTTGTGTTGAGGTCCATGAATGATTTCTAGACCCAAGAAAAGAAGCTTCTTGTACCATCCACAAGAGACAAAGAAAGAGACCTCAAACAAATCATATAAGCTTCATAGTGGGAGGGCTTCAAATCCATTTTGAGAGTTTGATGGTGATGAAAGGTTTTGTCCAAGACCTGATGATACCGATATATATATATTCAGAACCTGGATACATAGTTTGAGAATGCAAGAAAGGAGCATTAGTAGGAACCTGGCTATATTTCAAGAATGCCAGAAAAAAGCATTAGGAGGAACTTAATGGCTGGGTACTTAAGATTTTTTAGAATGCAACGAACAAAACACTGTGAACATCATTCTTTTGTCAATGGCTTTGACAAATGAAAATAATTGGGTATCTGAAGAAGAAGGGGAGAGAAAAACAATTGAGTTTGCATCCACCACATGGATACTTGGATCCATAGAATCCTCCGAATGAGAAACAAGTCAAGAGGGAGCTTGTTTTCCACATAAACCAATTGAGGAAGAACCAGGAAAGAATCAAGGATTTTTCAAAAATGAAAACGGGTGGTTCTTTGAGAGGTTTTGAAATACCTTGAACAAGTGGTTCTTTGGTTTTTGAAGATTTTCAAATACCCATAAGCAGCTGGTTTCTTTGATTCTGATTTTTTTAGATACCCAAAAACTGATGGTTGATTGAAAAATCAAAGAATTGCCCAACACTAGTCTGTTCCAAAGTGCAACCAATTTTCTCACCACCTATTCACATTTAATCATGTTCTCAATCTTCAATTCACATCTAAACACACTCACAGCACAAAAAATGGAGCCTGCAGTTACTTACTTACTTGCCTTTCTTATGGTGCATTCACACTTGATGTGAAATCAATGTTAAATGAAAACTTAGGTGGCATCCTAGGTGGCACCCAATGTTAAATGGGTGATAGCTTTAATGTTCAAAATGAATGTTAATTTAACATAAAATCTTCACTGTAAGTAAGTTTAAGTCTTAAATGACTAGAATGGTGTTAAAGGGACACAACACTAGAGTCCCTAACACCAAGTGTGAATGCACCTTTTACTTAAGAAAAAGCCTGGAAAAGGCCCTCAATAGGAGGACCCCAAAACCCCGTACCAAACATAATTTATCCATTGAAACATAATGACCTATTATAGTTGTATGAGGCTCTTGTCATCTGACAAAATGGGTGTCCAAATTTTCAACTATGTCTGGGAGGTCAGAGAAGCTATAAACTTCTTGGGCAATGTAATTAATTGAGGTATGGGTAGTTGAATGTTCAAACTTCAAACACGCACCCTGCATTTGGAGCCCAAGAAGCAACATGGTTGAAAATTGAACACCTCTAGGTACATGTCTAGCTCACAGAAACTCCTCAGAATATAAGGGAAAGTAAAGTACTGCTCAGAGTATTTGGGTCCCCGGCAAAATGACAACCACATTGGGAAGTTACTTGGACAGAAGATGAGATGGTGGCGGAGATGGATTACTTTGTTTCCATGCCTTAGAAAAAATTTAGTTAAGAATTTTTGCAATACCTATTGTTGATGGTGTTGCATCAATACCAACATTGCAATACCCATTTGCATGGGCTCCCACCATGGCCAAAAATGCTCCATCTTGGAGCACATGAAAACCTGAGTTTGATCCAAGCTCCTAAACCCTAAAAAACTCTCTATCCCCTCTTGATCATAACCACCCAAGTTTTTTGTATTGACATACCACCCCCATGTTCCCCTGTTCACAACATTGTGTTAAAAAAAAGAGAAAATATATATCGTTAATTGGAGCCGCCCCCCCTTTTGGTTTATTGCATTCGCAATGGGTATTCCTCACATTGGGGAATGGTCATTGGGAACAAGTTCTTGGGGGATTGCATTTGTGAGGAACAACTATTGGGAATGTAGTGAACCAAAACGGCTCTTGGGGGACTGAATCAGATGAGGACTTTCATCCACCATGGATGAGATTTAACTCCCAATGTGATTATTAATTAGCTCCAAGAGAACATTTGGACTACTATCACACTTGAGATAATGGGTTAGAAAACCTCCAACCTATAGGGATTAATGCCATGATAGGTCACCCATTCACTATTTAAGTGGTGGTCCACCAATGGGATATCAATAGTGGGTCATAAAAATGCCCCAAAGACATGAAGTCTCACACTATATAAGGGCAATAAACGAGTCACAATAGTGTGAGTAGGTAGATTTCATAGAAACATACCCGGAAGCTATCACATGAAAGCAATGGGTTTGGAAGTCCAATGTTCACATGAAAACTCTCAACATTTGGGTAGGTCCCATTCAAATATTGGGTTGGTGCCCTTTCATGGAAAACCCACCCTTGAATGGGCAATTCCACCCATAGTACCACGGAATTTAGCATCAATCTTGTATTATGCTTTTCGATGTCTTCTTTAGTTTGGGGCCAAGTTGAACCAGCACCGACACCCCCATACCTTCATCTTCACCTTCTTGTGTGAGGCCTCTTAGTGGCTAAATTAAACCCAACAAATGATATTAAACTAACCTTCATATCTAGATATTAAACTAACTAGTGTGGCCTGTGTTGTTGGCCCAAGTGTTACCACATCCCCAACTGATTTTTCCTTTCGAAACTTGGTTTTTTGGAATTTATTTGAATTTTTCAGCCACAGAAATCACTTAAAAATCAGTATCTCCCACATTCTGAATCCAAATCTTACCAAATAAAATTCCATTAAATCCTGCCCATCAAGATCTTTCCAACAACATCAAAGGCAAATTCCAATTCCTTCAAAATTTTGAGCTGCGATTTAATTTCATTTTCAGTGTAGAGATCATTCAATATTCAAGAACTTTTGTACCGCAAGTCCAAACACCATGGAACGAAGCTGATGCACCCCTTCTCCTTCAGAGCTTTCCAAAGAGACCAAGAACGCGATCTGAAGCATCCCGGTTCGGTGGATCTCATCAGTACAAAACAAAACAAAACAAACAAACTACCTTGCTTCATAGATAGATTACCAATCATGTTACCAAAAATGAGGAGATTAGAGTTTCAAGCTTATAATGGATTCATAATGAAGGCTTCTTGAATCAAATGAATGAAATCATCGCAAACTAAAGTTGGCTAAAGTCATGAACCCAAGAAAAAACTTGGGTGCTACAAATATTTCATGGATTCATCAAACCAAATTTCAGATTCTAGTTTTGATCCCCACTTGAAAATTTAGATTTTTTGGAAAAGGAAAAGAATCAAGAATCCAACAATTTTGTCTTCTTTTGCTCCACCCAAGTGCCTAAAGAGATGGTTTAAAAATGTTTCATCAAATTTGCATCTAGACATGCAATCATCACAACATCAAAGCACATTCATGAACACACACATATGTACCTAAGTCATTTCAAGGCAAGTTTATTTCAATTCATGCAATATCAAAACTTGACTTGTTTATATATATTATTATGTCTCAATTGAAACATATAATAGTTGTCTTGAATGCCTTAAAAAGTGTTCTTCCAAAAGCTAAGATCTCTCTTTAAAACAAAAAATAATAACGGTATTCTTAAATTAATTCTTGCTTTGGGCTTAACTTTGATCTCATTGTGCTTATTCGTACCCTTTTTGAGCAATCCTTCAAGTCCACCAAAATGTGAATCATTCCTCAAAACTGAGGATGAATTCCCAAAAGTGATCTTTGATTCCTTGTGTTGTTGCTTGCATTATTACATAACATGGTTTTTATGTTGGTTTTTATGATTAAAATTTTAGTCACAACAAGTAGTGAAAAAACAATGTCCTCAATCCAAATAGATTGGAATCATTTGTGGCACAAATCTAACTAAGTTTCTTTTGGTGAAAATGACGTGTGTGTGACAACACAAGAACAATTGTAAAAAAAGTGGATTGTTGTAAGTAGTTAAGGTTTGGAAGAACTTGTAAATCACTGCCTTTAATTAATTTTTGATTAATATTTTTTTCATTATGGGCAGTTTAGCAATGGGCACCAAATTTTAAGTGCTGGGAAGCCTAGGCTTTTTTTTCAGTTTTGGACTCCTAGGTTACCTAGGTTTTCCTACTTTAGGATTCTTAGCCTACTTAAATTTAAAAAAAAAAAGTTTTATAGGTTACTAGGTCTTTTACCCTAGGCTATCTAAGCTTTTTTATTTTAAGATTCAAAAGTTATATAGACTTTTTACTCTAGGTTACCTAAGCTTTTTATGCTAAGTTACCTAAATTTTTTATTTATTTAAGTCTTTTATCTTAGGTTACCTAAGTTTTTTATTGTAGGTTACCTAAACTTTTTTTCATTCATATTACTAGAGAAAGATCAAAATAATATGAGAAAATATTTATGTACACACAATGATATGTTTCATACAGTAATAAATGGACATATGTACCTTTTCCCATTATTTAGGCTTCAGAATCTAAGTTGAAATAATAATAAAAATCATTTATGTTGTGTGCACTATGGCCACACATAGTACAAAGTGAAAACAATGGAAAAAAAAGTAGGTCCTTGCACTTGCTAAGTTTGGTGTGAACATTGTGAGTATGTAAATACATGTACTTACATACTCAAAATTAATTAAATTATTACCTCACAATTCAAAGGATTTAGCAAGCACAAAGCTATACCCATTGGCCCTTCAATTTTTTTACATTGGCCTTTTCATTTTAGTTTTTAAACCTTTTTGTACATGATTAGGGCATGCAACTTTCCCAACTCCATGACTGCTCACAAAAGATATGTCCAAATTACCTCTGGTTAGGATGGTCAAGATATGTCCAATTACCTTTGGTTAGGATGGTCAAGATATGTCCAAATTACCTCTAGTTAGGATGGTTAAGATATGTCCAATTACCTTTGGTTAGGATGGTTAAGATATGTCCAATTACCTTTGCTAACATGGTTAAGAAATGTCCAAATTATCTCTAGTTAGGATGGTTAACATATGTCCAATTACCTTTGGTTAGGATGGTTAAGATATGTCCAATTGCCTTTGCTAACATGGTTAAGAAATGTCCAAATTATCTCTAGTTAGGATGGTTAAGATATGTCCAATTACCTTTGGTTAGGATGGTTAGGACCTACAAGTTAACCCTAATTAGGGTGGATACTGCAGATTTCACCTCCACTCTATATTTGAGCACCATGACTGAAAATTGTCTGGGTAGGGTTTAGTACTACTAGTTGCTTCCCAAATAATAATATTAGGGTTTAGGGTTTAGGAAGGGTTTAGGGTTACAAGCCCACTTTGGAAAGGAAATAGTAAGTGGGTTGGAGCCCAAGAAAATGTGTTGTTTTGCTCCTCCTTGTACAGATGAAAGTCAATGTTTTTTTCCTTCAAAGGTGGACAAAACTAATTTTATGCCTTTAAATTAATAGCCATGACTCATCATGTTCATATATTTGACCCACACTAAGGTCTGACATGTGTGCCAAACAAACATGATTGAAATTGTCCTCCCGTGACAAGGTCCTTCCCAAAATCATATATTCTCTAACCACCCCTATTGGGTCAAGATTGACCTGTGATTGGGTGTTTTTTTTTCCTCCTTCTCTAGAAGCACTTGTTTGGTGGGTTTCTTGTGTGCTTTTTGGATGGTTGAAGTCACACACACACACACACACACACACAAATTGGAGTAGAGCTTGATAGGCCTTTGTTTGTACTTGTTACACAACTTCCTTTTCAATTCAAACACTTTGTAACCACCAATTTGCGGGCAAAAAGATGATGACCTTTGAAGTTCAAAGCTGACCCGATTTGTGCTTTTTCCCCATAGTCGTCTCAAAAGGACCTTGTTGGTCTCACACTTTGGGTATTGACCGATCTCGTAAATTACAACAAGATTGATTTTTGTGAGTAAAACACCTAGTAACAAGTGCTAGTGAATTCGGGTCAGTTGGGGGAGTGTACCATTGGTAAGCTTTGTGACCGTCAAGTATTGCCTTAGACCAAAGCTTATAATGGGTCTTGAATTTTCTTCCCGGGTAGTGGATTGACTTGGACTTAGACTTCTGTTTAACTATATTTTGTGCTGGGGAAGGTCAGAGAAGGGGGGGGGCGGTTCCGGGAGCAAGGGTCCAATTGGAAGTGGAGGCTCTAAGCGAAGGACCCACATTTATTATCAAGGCTAAGGTGCCCTCCACATACACTAAGAAAATTATACGGTGCCTTTGTGATAAAAAATGCACGATATTTTTGGGAACGAATAACAAACTTTTTAGCATTGAACAAAACCAATCATAGAACTATTTTGAGTCAATTTTGGGGGAACCCCAAAACATTGGGAGGAGCACATCATGTGGGGACTTTTGAAGGATTCCATTGGGAACTTTGGCAACAACAACTACCCAAAAGTTGGTACATTACATCAATGGAAACAAATTTGGAAACGACATGAAGTCCGGACTTGGCCCTAAAGGTCATTATTCTCATCATTGGTAAAATTTGGGGAAAAAATGGTTATTTAATTGGGAAAGTATAGAAGATCAATTGGGAACAAGTTTGTGAAAGAGTGAGCAAATGAACATTGTGTTTGTTGTTGGGACATCCCTTTGGTGAAGGATTTACCCATTCACTTGGGTTTATGACCCTCTTAATGCTAAGAGTAGCTTGCATCTTATGGACAAAATTAGGTCATCTTTAAGCACATATATGTATGTAAAATACTTATCTAAAGTCAAGCAAAAATAGTGATACCAAATGAAGTAATTATGAAATGTAATTATGTAAAGTCAAGTAAAAATATTGTAAAAATATCATGGCATGAACCTCATGTATTTTACACCTTTATTTATTTTGATAGGTGTGTAACAAAAGTTTGTTTTCAGCAAAGCTTCAAAAATTTGAAAATTTAAATAAAACATGAAAAATGATTTTGGAGGGCTTTGAATAGTCAGATTTGAAATAGTAATAATAGAAATATTAGATGTCTACATTAGCTTCTAGTAGGTAACCAACAATCTAGAAGGAATACTTTAAATGGTTTTACTTTCATATCCCATTTATAGCCAAATTTGACTAAACCTTCTTATGGATAATAGCCAATTCAGCAAATATCGCAAAATTGAAAAACAAGGAAACACTAGTCCAAGGCAATCCATGCTCAAAAAATTTCAATGAGTGGAAATAAGCAAAGTGAGACCCTAAAAGGATTAAAAATGATTGAAAAAATAATTTATTGTTAGTCTTAAAATGAATATCTTGCCTACAATTGATGTTTGGCAAAAAAATAATTGGCAAAAATTCTAGCTGAAAAAAAGGCAAAAAAAAGATATCAATATTTGTCTCAAAATTCTTCAGAATCAAATTCCCAAACTTGTGAAATGTTGTGTATTGTTCCAACCACTAGGTCAGTATTAAAACTACACAACACAATAATGTGTACTTGACAATACTTATTCCTCAATTGCTGAAATTATAAAAAAATAAAGTAAATTTACTTTTCTTTTTTTTTAATATAATTTTTTGACAGAGAAGTGCTCATTGTTAGTCTTAGGTATGATCTCTTGATTTCTGCCTTGAAACATGGAGTAAGCAAAAAATCTAGTCAAGGCAACATGGCAACAACAACAACAATATCTTTTTAAGGGGCATGAGATTAGTTAGGGTAGAACTGCCTATATACTCCATGAGCATGCATTGAAACCTTTCACACTATACAAACACCACCCTGAAGGAAGAAAAAAAGAAGAGCCATTGCTGTTAATGTGAAAGGAGCTCTAGACTAGTTTCAGCATGTGTTTGTAGAGAAACATATGATGGGTGAGTCAGAGCCTAGGAAGGTGTTCCAGATTTTCCTATAGTCTATTAGGGCACCTATTAGGGTTTGGTGTCCATTGTCATTATCTGAGTTGAATATATGACATATTTACTAAGCTAATATCTCTCCTTGATCATTTCCAACAAGTGCCTTGTAATGGGCATCCCACCAACACCCCGCTACTTGGGCCTTAATCAATATTTAATCATCCTACATGCAATGTTACTTACTCCCCCATCCCCACTCATAAACATGGAAAAGTGGTTTGGGTACTAGTGTTGTTGGTACAGTTGTTGTTCTTTTGAGCCCCCTTTTTTCAACCTGCATTATTGTTATCTGCAAAGTAATGAAATTTTATGGTTTTCATCTGAGTTTCAGTCCTCCTTAAAGCCTAATGTAGAGTTTTTCGCATGGTTTTTAAGAAATTTCACTGGGTGCTGTGTGTTCTATACTTTGCGAGTAACTTTAATATTTTGCAAGATTATGTAAATCTCACCGTCTGGGCCAATCATCATTGTTGGACAATCGAAAACAGTTGTTTCTTTGTACTGGCTGTCTTGAAGGACACTGTTAACCTCAGCCTATTTACAATCCCAAAGGAGTTTGACAGAGTTTGACTTTAATAGACTATCCGTAAAGTCACGCAACTAGGGGGCGAGAATGGCCAGTTTCAGCAGCATAATAGGGCATCAAACACGTAACTAGGAATGAAAATTTTACAATTCGAAAAATTTATCCCAGTTAGATATTTGTTGGTAACCTCAGTTTCATCTTGTCTTTCTTTTTTCCTGAGCGCCCCCCCTTGCTGCTACATATATTTTCACTGCCTCTACATGTACAACTGTTATAATTACCGTCGAACCTGGTGCATTAAATGCTGAGTTTCAGCATTTCATACTGAGATTGAATAAAATTTATTTCCTTTGCTTGAGAGAGGGGATAGGGGTGAAAGCATTCTTCATCTTATATTCATTAATTTTGACGAAATTTCACACCCCCAAAACAACCCCAAAAAAAAAAAAAAAAAACTCTGGAACTGATTTCCTAATCCATTTTGGGGACCAATTTAACCATTGAGGTAGTATGTGCCGTCGGGCCGGGGGAGGGGTCAAGGGTCAAGCACTCCCCTCCCCCCCCCCCCAAACATAAGACTTTGGGACCCCCAATCCCCCCCTTGTAGAAAAAGGGAAAAAAGGCTTGGGGGGGGGGGGGGGGGGGGGGGGGGGGG
>Ga0116227_10005938_pt1 | contig 25186 bp, 23 predicted proteins | sample S1TSphgellanicum_FD_89693 | JGI IMG/M metagenome (GOLD analysis project Ga0116227, IMG submission 89693) | Host-associated microbial communities from peat moss isolated from Minnesota, USA - S1T2_Fb - Sphagnum magellanicum MG | ecosystem: Host-associated > Plants > Peat moss > Unclassified... | reverse complement strand
CTGCTCTTACCCACTCGCTATGACCAGTGAGGGTGCGTAGTTCCTGCCCCGTTGCCAGATTCCAGACCTTGAGGGTGCCGTCATTGGCAGCAGAAATCACCTGCTGACCATTGGGAGTGACTGCCACTGCTGTTACCGAGCTGCTATGACCAGTGAGGGTGCGTAGTTCCTGCCCCGTTGCCAGATTCCAGACCTTGAGGGTGCGGTCATTGGCAGCAGAAATCACCTGCTGACCATTGGGAGTGACTGCCACTGCTGTTACCGAGCTGCTATGACCAGTAAGGGTGCGGATTAAACGTCCTCCTGGTGGCGTTAAGCAGGGGGTAAGGGGACGCAACCAAGGCTCGCTGCAACTGTTCTTCACTGCTGCTAAAAATGCTCGAATTTCTGGTGTGTTTATCGCCAGTAACCGTCCTAGTAGTTGACCTGCTAATTGTTGCTTATCCGTTGCTAGAACATGTGCTGATAGTCGCAACGCACCTTGAATTAACTTTAAAGCTTCAACTTTTTCTGGTTGATAATTAATACCATCCAGCAAATCATAGTCTTCAATTAAAGCCTGGATTCCAAAGTCAGGGTGGTTAAGCTTTGCGGATAAAAATGTAAAATCACTCAGGGTTTGGTAATACTTGTCTAAATTTCCCGAATTAACTAGATTATAGGGATACTGACCTAAGTAAGCCTTTTGGGAGTAGGATTTTTTAGCAATCTTGTCCATCTTCCTCCTGTTCCCTTTGCCAGTAATCAACTATGCGCTGATTCACATCTTTAAGTAGCGTTCGAGTGGGTTGCAGTTCTCTTTTAGCGGTGAGGAAATCTAAGAAACTGGCATGATAGATGCTGTAACAAGTATCTCCATCTATCGGTTGTGGCTTTAAATACTCTATCCACTCATTTAAAATTTCCTGCACTGTGAATTCTTCTTGATTAGCGATATCAGCAATCATTACACAGGGGATTGGCGTACCAATTTCTATTAAAATAAATAGGATAATTACCCGCATTTTTTCAGAGGCAGGATCCATCTTCATCCGCATCCAATGAGTTTGATAATAATCTGGCAACCCATCAGGTAATTGTCTTAAACTCAAATCATTATAGAAACCCCGTGCAATAGCTGGTAAGACATAGCGCAGGTACATAAAATTATTCTCACTTTTAGCTGCTACCTGCTCAATAAAAGCTGAGGGGGTAATATTTTGAGTTTGTATCCACCTGTTCAACCCTGCTTGATTCTCTGGGTCTTGGTCTAGACAGAACCGGATATAATCTTGAATATCCTCACTATTTTCTCGGTCATACTCTCTTGCTGTTAAATCTAATTCTTTCTGAACCACTCCCTCTGTAAACAACCGCTTTTTACCTGGTTCATAGCGTCGTCGCGTCAGGAAAAAATAAACTTTATCTGGTAGGGTTTTAGGCAAATATAAAATATTTTCTGCACCTGCTTCTTGCTCAACTTCATCTAGGGCATCAACGACAATTATTAAGCGTTCCCCTGTGTTGAGTTCTTGACTAACTGCTGTCACTAAGGTGGATAAATCTGCATCATCTACATTTTGTAAATTGTAGCGGTTAATCACTTGTTGCCGAATACTTTTTAAAAACAATTCGGGACGATTACGACCATCCACCAAAACGTTAAAATAGCAAATAGCTTTATGCTCATGAACATACTTGGCAGCTATGGCACTTTTTCCCATCCCCGCATCTCCTAGGACGGTGAAATAACCTTTGGGATGTTTATCAAGGAATTGTACAAAGGCATTAAATACAAATTTGCGACCGCAAAATGTCCGAATCTTTTCTTCAATTAATGATTGAAATTCTAGCGGTATAGGAGAATTATTTACTCTTACAATTTTCTCTGGTTGATTATACTGTTGTCTTAGATGGCGATGTAGTCTTTTTAACTTTCCTGCACCTTTTTGCTGGGAAAGCTGATGACAACTCTCCTGAAATCGCTCATAAATCTCTGTTAATCTACTTTTCACAGCAGCTTCAGATATTTGTAGGTCTAATGCAATATTTCCTAGAATCTGTTGAACCTTCTCCTCAGGGAGTGCTGCTAATAGGGTTGCTTCTAGTTCAGGGGATAAACCATGTTTACCTGACTCTTTTTGAATAAATTCCTGCCAATTCATTTAGGTAAATCCGATGTCTATTTACTTGTATCTTGCACCATTTTCAATTAGTCTCCTCAACCCAATATGGTTGTGAAATTATTGTTTACTTGATACAAAATGTCTGTTTAGCAAACATTATAACCTAATTACTCAATATTGCAACACATATTATACTTACTTCTACTTTGCATATACCTTGGTCATACTTCAGTTATATCTTTCTGTTTCAGGCTTCTCCCTGCTATCCAAAATTTTAATCCTCATACCTCTACTACTTTAATTAGACCTTGATTTAGACCTTGGTCAAACCTAATTTAACGTAACTACTGTCAAGATAAGGATGTAGAGCAATCCACAGGAACGGTCTACTAAACAGTAAGTGAGGGGAGTTATGTGGTTTAAAAAACCAACGCAACCGCTGAATGAATATGAGGCTCTAAAAGAAGAATATATCAAGGAACTATTACGACAAGCTAAATTGACCTTTAATCTAGCATTTGGCGTAACCGCTGCATCTGCCATAATAACTTTATGCGGTGTAGGACTCCTCTATTTAAATAAAGTCCCAGCAGCCAGTTTAACCACAGTTAGCGGTGTTTTGGCAACTATTACTAGTGCCCAATTCGCCAAACAATCAAAAGATGAACTCTACCAAATCAAGGAAAATTTACCAAAATAAACCCAAAAGCGATCGCTCTTAGTCCCCATACTCCAATCAAGCGATCGCTTTCATCAATCAAAAATCTTCCTGTCTATATTCTCAATTAGATAGCCTCCTCACCCAACGGAATATTTTCGTCATCTTCTGTTGCCATTGGTCCATACCACCTTGCTTCTGAGTCAGGAGGGCGACGACTAACTAAAATATCTCAAGCTTCAATCATTTCGGTCACGGAGGATATAAACTTTACTCCAAGTTAGGTTTCATCTATTTCCTGTTCCAGTAAATCTTGGTCTGTGGAATAAACTGAATCATCCTTGCCAATAATCTTTTCCCTAGCAAACCGTTGAGCATAGTTAATCTTATTTTGCAAAGCCGAATCCGCATTCGCTAATAGTCTGGCCCGCTCGGACCGATAGCGATTATGGGTGACAATCTTCCCATTGCGCCACTTAATCCAGAAATAGCGGAGTGAGGGAATCCCTAAAAAACCGATGCCGTAGGTCACCATCAACCCATAAATCCCTTGGACAAAAGCCACAAACCCGCCTAATCGGGCTGCTGCAGTTCCATCCCTCAACATACCTCCCAAAATCATTAAGAGTACCAAATACACCACACCGAGGCTGGCATTTAAGATAATTTGTCCTGAACTTGCCGCACTAAAACGCCATAGGATTTCCTCTAAGTAGGGTGGGACGCGTTGAGAGCGGCTTTTCGTGGCTTTAACCTGTAATTCTGGGAAATAATAAACTATTTGTCCTTCAGGGCTGACATTTGGTTGGCCATTGAATTTGAGTAATACAGGTAGCATATAGTCTTCGTACTCCTGTTGATATTTCTCGCCAATATCATCTAAGTAGGGAGAAAGCTGCTCTGCTACTATTGCACCACCGTGATTCCGAATTACAGTACCAATCTGCTGCCAGCGACGTTCTTCTAAATTGGCATTAGGATTCCCATCCCCAAAGAGAAAGGAAAACACCGCCTCGAAGAAATTTAGATCGCTGCTGCCTCCCCTTTGCTGTTGTCGTTCTTGGCGACGGGTTTGATAATTAGGGCTGAAGTACCAAAATAAATTTGGGTAGTAGAAGAATCCACCACCACCGTAACTACTGCGGCGACTGTTACTATTACGATCAGAGCTACCGGATGATAGGATGATAAAAATGGCAACAACAGCGACAACAATAAAAAGAATTAAGAAAATAGCAAAGGAAATGCGAATCAGGTAAGATAGCACTCCCCAAACCTTTTTCCACCATTCTTGCAGCCGTAACTGCAAATATTTATTCCGTAAAATATCCCGAAAGTTTCGCGGAAACTGGTAAACTATATCACCAGACTCTGCCACCTGCAAATGCCCACCAGCATCAGATGCTAGAGCTAGTAAGCCTTGAGATGCCTCAGCTACATTTAACCCTGCCTGAGTTGCTACATCGCCAACAGTGACTCGATAACCTAATTGTTCGACAGAACGCATGATGGTGGGACTGGGAGCCATTCCTCTTCCCTCCTGTTAAATTTAAATTTTCCTCTCTCAAGTATAAAGTTGGATTGTAGACAATAGCCCAACAGGAGAATAATTAAGCTATTTTTGTTTTAGTAGTGGGCGATCTACCCAGTATTCAGATCAAGGGTTAGCGACACCTGATCACAGGTGTCACTTATGTTAAAATTATTCAATTCATCTGGGTTAACTAGTAAATTTTCTGCCTAAATATGGTTCAGTACACACTCGCGCAAAGCCCAGACATTATCCTCACTGTTCCTGGCAAAGATTCAGCCAAAGCCCGTGAAAAAGCCATGGACCAGTTGATGGAAATGATGGATGCCAATCAACTACCCACGGAATTAGAAGAAGGATTTGGTCCTCAACAACTAATTGAAGTTAAGGAATCAACTATTGATACATCTGGAGGCGAGGATACTATCACCCAAGCCGTCCAGATTCTGAGTAACTTGGCTACACTTAAGTTGAAGGTTCAGGAATCACGTACTGAAGCTTTGGAAATTCGCAAAGCAGTTGATATCCTATTCTCTGACCAGTCGGTGACTGAGGAGGAAATCACCCGGCTGAAGGAAGGTTTTAAGGTGCTGAAAAATTTTGCTCAAGCTAATCTGCGTTATCAAGAAGCCAGATCTAAAGCTGAACAAGCTCGACAAATTTTAGATCAAGCCCTCAAATCACCTGATAAATAATGCTGCTAGCTATTAGCTATTCTCTTAAAACTTGTTACAACCAATGTGTAACTAGGTTTTGTAGCTGATAGCGAAGCAGTGAACTTACAACTCTGTGTAGGTAGTGCCCTAATCATCAGCATTCACCCTAACCTAGAGGAAGTGAGCTTAGCTTGCTTCATACAATCTTGTCCAGCAAGATATAACAGGGCTAAATCGAAAATTATTGCCGTTTTCCAGAACCATTGGCCAAGTTTTCACTCTCTAGTTGAGCAGTCTGACTTACCTTCTCATTCTTGATATTTTGGTTGTAATACCGCTGGTAGTAGTCATAGGAAGCTGGTACAGCTTCTTTAGACTTATTGGCGATTATTCCTAACATCGGGGTACCAGATATCTGAATCTCCTCTAGTACTTGTTTGAGCGCAGTACGTTTTAGCTGTCCCAAACCAGCCACTAGGACAATGCCATTGGTATTAGCAGCTAATAAATAGGCATCCGCAAACCCTAATAGAGGTGGAGTGTCATAAATCACTAAATCGAAACTCTCCTGCAGATTTTCCATCAGTACTTGCATTTTTCGAGAAGCAAGCAATCTTACTGAGTCTGGTGGAACTGGCCCTGCGGTCATTATAAATAGGTTCTCTTCTTGGGGCGATCGCTCAATTATGTTGTGCCAATCTAAGTCTTGGGAAATAACATCAGTGAGTCCCTGAATATTCATCAGTCCTAATTGTCTATGTAGATTCGGAGCGCGTAAATTCGCATCCACTAGTAATACACGCTGTCCAATAGCTGCTGCTGCTTGTGCTAGTTGAGCTGCCACAGTAGACTTCCCATCTCCCTGTCCAGCTGAACTGATCACTATAGAACGAATAGGACTATCTGAACCCAAAAGTAGGATATTAGTGTATAGAGAACGGAAAACTTCAAAGAAGGAGGGATGATTTGCTAATTGTGGTCCGCCAATAGCCCTTTCTTGGGTTGCTGATCCAAGTTCCTTTCTCAAGGGAACTATCCCCAAAATTGGTACTCTAGAAGCATCTTTGAGTTCTTTAGAAGAGTAGAATATGTTACTGAGTTTATCCGCAACTAAAGCGGACCCGATACCTAACACTAAGCCCAAAACTCCACCCAATGTCAAGTATAATTGGGTTTTGACTCCAATATAGGGAGGTTGATTCACTTGCTCCAGTTTAGGATCAAGTAACTCCCAAGGTTGCTGCTTCTCAGCCTTCTCGATCTGCAATCCCTGTTGTTTGGTTGTAAACTGATCTAGTGCACTAGTAGCAATTTGTAATTGTCGCTGAATGTTGTTATAGTTGCGGACAATGTTTGCTAAATTGCCAATGTCATTATTCAAATTGTGTATATGTTCTCCCAGATCTCTATCTGTATCAGAGAGTTCGCGGATGCGGCTTTGAAATGTTCTTTGTACCCGCGTCTGTTCTTCTTCCAGCAATGGCAGCAACGCAAGTTTTTGCTGCTTCAAGGTAACTATTGCCGGATTGTTATCTGTGAATAGAGCTGATTGTTTTTGAATCTCAAGATCTACCTCCTGAATTTCACCCAGTATTTTTTGGTAGTTACTACTTTCACTCAGTACAGAATGGGCTGACCTTTCACCTAAATTCTTTGCCAACTCCTTTTGCAAGTCGTTATACTTGTCAATCATTTCTTCTAGCTGCAACCGATTATCTAGTCGCTGACCTGACAACTTAGCAATTGCACCAGTTATTTGTTGAGATTTATCTCCTGGCTCAATCATCTTATTTTCTACACGTATATCCCGCAGCTTATCTTGCCAAAATTTAACCTGCTCTTCTAATGGCTTTATTTGTTGATCAACAAAATGAAGTGCTTGATCTACATCTGATTGGCGATCTGCAAGGCTATAGTTGAGATATGATGCCGCTAGTAGTTTGGTAAAATCGGTAACGAGCTTTCGATCAGGATTAGTGTATGTAACTTGTAAAATATCTGCCTCAGTGGAGCGAATAGTGAGACCACCAACTATACTTCCGTAATCAAGACTCGGATATTGAGGCTGAAGCTTTTTAATGACGGAATCTAGGACCCGATGACTTTCTAAAACTTTAATTGTTGTCAAGACTTCTTTTTCTGCTGCCCCACCGACCCCAGGACTGATTGTTTGTGGAACATCAGCTAAAACTTGACTTTCACCAGTAACTGGTTTAGTTAAAATCTCAAATGAGCCTTGATAAACAGGAGAAACCGATTCTGCAGCAAATAGTACACCTGTTACTACCACGCCTGTGACGCCAGCAAGTAAGAATATTCGACGGCGGAGAACAGATGCAAGTTCAGCTAAATTCACCTCATCTTCGTTAAGACTTAACTGGTTGGAGTTGACTTGTGACAGGGGGTGCGGATATTTCTCTATCTTTTGCATAAGTCAATTAAGTTGGTGTTGCTTCACTTATTTCCAGAGGTAGGGTAATACCTCGATACCAACTTAACAGACTAAATAAGCTAGTGTCATATAAATATTAAAAGGGCAGACCCCTGAGTCTACCCTTTGATTTACTGGGGCGCTAGGATTCGAACCTAGGGATGGCGGGACCAAAACCCGCTGCCTTACCACTTGGCTACGCCCCAATGTATTACACTTTAGATAATCTAGCAGTTACTCCTACCCAATGTCAAGTGGATTCTGGATTCAGGGGAATGTACAAATTATATTTGACCTGATTAAACCCAGATGTGTCCTACATTTTTCTCTTATGATTGAAGAATTAGAGCTAAGTTTCCAGAAAAAAACCTCTGATTTGGGTAAAAGGTAAAAAATGGTAGCGATAGTTGTCGTGATAAACACCCTAATCTCCCTGTTGCTACTTTACGTAGCTTGGCGAGTATGGAAACTCAAGGAAAAGATCCGACAGATAGCAGATAAGTTAACTGCATACGAACACTCTACTCAGGCACAATTAGCTCCAGCACCAGAAAAGATTTATCCCAGCCAGCAGAATATTCATAACCTCAGACAGAAAAACCAAAAGCTAAAACTGAAAATTCGACAAATACAGCAAATTGTGAGTCTGATGCTATTGGGAAGGAATATTTGGCGACGACAGCATGGCAGAAATAAGTAGGGGAGGTAGGGGACACTTTCAAGGGTAGGTTTTTCAAATTAGACCAATTTTTTGGGTCTTACAACCAAAATCATGGTCTGAAACTCTAAAACTACGTTCAATAATTGAGAATGTTCTCAATTATTTCTCGCAAACCTAAATACCTACCCTTTCCAGGGTAGGAGAGGCAGGGGTAAGTGGTAGAGATGTTCTCCCCTAATCCAAAATTAACAGTCCCCATTTCCCATTACATGGGGGAAAACCCACTTAAAATGGGTATAAGGAGAGGAATAATAAGATGTCTAATAATCGTTCTGGAGTATTTATCGGCGGTTTGATGCTAGGAGCTGCTATCGGTACTTTAACCGGACTGCTAATTGCTCCCCGCACAGGGCGCGAAACCCGAAAACTTTTGAAAAAATCTGCTGATGCCTTGCCTGAATTAGCAGAAGATTTATCAACGAGTGTGCAAATCCAGGCTGACCGACTTTCTACCAGCACACTCCGAAACTGGGACGAAACTTTAGATAGACTGCGAGAAGCCATCTCTACTGGTATAGATGCTTCTCAGCGTGAAAGCCAAGTCTTAAAGCGGCAGAACAATGCTGATACCCAGGGTGTAGAAACAGTTACGCCAGAGGAATCAGATTCTCTGCCCCAATATCTAGAACGCTCATAAATAGCATAATCGTGATTTATCCTCTGTTTTGGCTGGGACTATCCATTTTTTTTGTAACTGCTAGTCTGACTGCTGTTTTAGTAGTAGCCATACCAGCTTTGCAAGAATTAGCACGCGCTGCTCGCAGTGCAGAGAAATTTTTTGATACCCTTTCACGGGAGTTACCACCTACTCTATATGCCATCCGTAAGACTGGCTTAGAAATCACTGACTTAACCGATGATTTAAACGAAGGTGTCAAAAGCGTTGGACAAGTTGTAAAACAAGTTGACCAAAGCCTAGATGGTGCCAAAAAACAGGCTCAAAACCTTCAAGTAGGCGCACGTAGCATAACGGTTGGCGTGAAAGCTGCCTGGAAAAGCTTCACACGCAAAAAATCCGGACGGAGAACTACAGACCACCTACCAACCAGTGAAAAACAACCTCTAAATTTGCGTGAGCGGGAAGCACTAAGGCAGGAAAATCGCTGGGCGCAACCAGACACCTTCGGCACTAATGATGATTATAGTGAGACTACTAACTGGGAAACCGATTTCGACGAGGAAGACTTAGTTTCCAAATCTACATCTCGTGATGATTTGTCTGAACAATAGACTTAAGGGACTTCCAGAAATTAAATTGTCCCATTTTATGGACTCAACACGACTGTTACTCCCTTTACTTCCCTAGGAATTCGATATTTTTTTAGTTGGAAGTCCCTAAGGAAATAGACTGAAAGTCTTTTTGCCTAAACCCGTTAGATTAGAGTACAGTAAACAAGTGTAAAGAAGTATCACTTTTCCCGTGCTTTTTTAAAACAACTGGTTCACCTCTACCTTTAATACTTATATAAGAACGTCCATGCAGCTTTGTTTTTGGCGGAAACTTTTAGTATCTATTGCCGCATTCTTTCTCATTGGGTCACTTTGGGCGATGTTATCACCATCAGCCCTAGCTTACGACAATCCTGATTTACTACCCGAAACCTTCACCCCAGTGGTGGATTTGGCAAAATCTCTTCCTGAGGTACAAGAAGAAAAGCTTGTTAAAGATTTAGAGCAATTTGAGGCCGATACTGGTTGGAAATTGCGAGTCTTGACTCAGTATGACCGCACCCCAGGTCGCGCCGTCATTAACTATTGGGGTCTGGACGACAAAAGCATTCTCCTAGTGGCTGATTCTCGAGGCGGCAATATCCTCAGTTTCAGTGTCGGTGATGCAGTTTATGAACTTTTACCTCGGACTTTCTGGATTGAATTACAAACCCGTTTCGGTAACTTGTACTTTGTTCGTGAACAAGGGGAAGACCAAGCCATCTTGCAAGCCTTAGATTCCATTAAGGGCTGTTTACTCAAAGGTGGCTGTACAGTTGTTCCTGGACTCCCACGAGAACAGTGGATACTCACCCTGATTACCTCTGCTATTGGTGGAGTAATTTGTGGGTTTGCGGCTCAACCTCGTAACGAAAAACAGGTTTTTGCTTGGCAATGGGCTTTAATTTTCTCACCTCTATGGGGAATTTTGTTTATTGCCTTCGGAATTGGACCAGTTGTTACCCGTACTAGCGACTGGCTACCTTTAGTTCGCAATATCTCTGCTTTTCTCATTGGTGTATTGGTTGCCTACCTTTCTCCTGTATTCGGTCGGCCTTCTTCTAGTCCTGAGTCCTAATTGCCCTTGGTGTAGTCAATGCAAAGTACTTTTTCTACTCAGCATTTAGTGATATGAGAAACTGATAAGCTGAAAGCTAATCTTAGAGAAGCTCAATAGCTATGGAATGGCACCTTACCGATGCTCAAAGCTTGGCAATAATTGATAGTGAGATTGGCGATCACATCTTTTCACCAGCAGAATATGAGATTGTCCAGCGAGTAATATACGCAACCGCTGATTTTGAGTATGAATCTTTAATTCGCTTTTCCGAGCGTGCCTTGCAAGCTGGGGCCGCAGCACTAGCAGCGCGTACTACCATCGTTGTCGATGTACCAATGGTACAGGTCGGTATTGCTTACAAGATTCAAAATACTTTTGCTAACCCAGTATATTGCAGCATGGAAGCTCTAACACGTCCTCAAAAAGAAAAAACGCGTGCAGGGTGGGGAATAGAAACCCTAGCCAGGCGTTATCCAGAGGGTATATTTGTGGTGGGACAGGCACAAACAGCACTGACAGCCCTGGCAGATTTAATTGAAACTGAGGAAATACAACCCACTTTGATTATTGCTACACCAGTGGGATTTGTGAATGTAGATGCTGCAAAAATGCGCCTGCAGGAATCTCTTGTGCCTCACATCATAATTGACAGTCGAAAGGGCAATGCAGTCGTAGCAGCAGCGATTATGGATGGGTTGGTAGATTTGGCTTGGCAAGCCTACGGACAAGATCGCAATGGTGGAAGTTAATAATTTTAGATTGGGGACTAGGGATTGAGGGTTGGTTTTCTCCCCTGTTCCCCTCCCCTCTTCCTCACTCAACTACTGTTGCAGAAGCCCCCTCCATTGAGGCTGGAACGCTGGGTAATTCTAAGCAGTACCCAGCACCATATACTGTTTTGATATAGCGAGGATGGCGTGGATCTGGTTCGAGTTTAGTTCTCAAGTGGCGGATATGCACTCGAATTGTTTCAATATCATCATCAGGATCATATCCCCAGACTTCTCTGAGGATCTCACTGGGTGAAACTGTTTGACCATGGCGCTGAAGCAAGCAGTGAAGTAACTCAAATTCCAAGTGGGTTAGTTTCACAGTCTCGCTGAACCATATAGCCTCAAATCTTTCTGGCACAAGGGTGAGAGGTCCATAGTTGAGAATCTCACTATGCTTTGCTGCTTGGGGAATGCGGTCGGTACGCCGCAACAAAGCCCTCACCCGTGCTAGCATTTCTTCTACTTCAAAGGGCTTAGTGAGGTAGTCATCTGCGCCGGCATTAAATCCTTCCACTTTATCCTGAGTCTGGCTTAAAGCTGTCAACATCAAGACGGGAATCTCAGCGGTGCGCTCATCCCGACGCAGGCGTTGGCAAACGGTAAATCCATCTACTCTGGGCAACATCAGATCGAGCATGATTAGGTCTGGTTGTAGCTGGAGAGCTAGTGCTTGACCTTTGATGCCGTCCTCAGCTTGACTAACATCGTAGCCAGCCATTTCCAAGTTGACGGCAACGAGTTCGGAAATCGCTGGGTCATCGTCTATGACAAGAATCCTCGGCATTCTTTAAAAATTATGACTACTTATTAAGGATAGATAAAAACCTTTGATAGATACAAAGATTGATATCTTGATTATAAAAAAGATTCAAAATCTTACGTAAATATTAAGATTAAAGTAAAGATAAATCAACACTCCCTTACACCTAATTTTCTCTATGATCTGTGCCTATCCGTACAATCCGCCGCAGTTTTTGCAAAATGGTGTGGTGATGACTGCATATGTTGCCTTGTGGGGGAGTGTTTACTGGCAAAGTACTCTCACAGACCCTGAGCCACCATATGAGAAAAAAATTTTCACGGGTGCCCAAGGTGTGCCAATTTTTAGCTGGGTAGCGATTCCGGAAAATGCTCATAGCACGATTGTCGGTACCTACGGGATTACAGGAGACTTAGAGCAAGAGTGGTATTTGCAATTACTAGGACGTAAAGCCTACGCCCTAGGATATGCTGTGGTGTTATTTGATTGGCGCGCTCATGGGAAAACAGCGGAATTATCCCCAACTTTGACCTCGGACGGTTTGTATGAAGGTGAAGATTTTGTCCATATTGCAGCTGGGGCTGCTGATGTGGGCTGTCCCCGAAGATTTTGGTTTACGGGGTTTTCCCTTGGTGGACAGTTGGCACTGTGGGGATTAAAAGCTGCTGGAGATCTCATCCGAGGCAATGAGTATTTAGGACTAAAGGCCGGGGATATTGTCGGTGGGGCGGTGATTTGTCCAAGTTTAGATTCCGAGCGATCGCTAAAATATGTAGTCACAAGACCCTTTGGCAGATATGTGGAAGCTGGTCTCACCCGGAAGTTGAAACAACTGGCCTGGAAAATCCATGATACCCATCAAGGCAGTCTTGACCCAGCATCCATTGCCAAAGCTAATAGTATCTGGGGGTTTGACCACGAATTGGTAATTGGGAAATTGGGTTTTCCCTCGGTCGAAGCCTATTATGCCGCCAGCAGTGCTTTAAATCTGTTACCTGAGATATCAAAACCAACTTTAATTATCTATGCTGCTGATGACCCCCTATTCCACCCAGGGATCATCCCTGATTTAACAGCTGCTTGTGCCAGCAATCCAGTTATCGATTTGTTGCTTACCCCCCATGGAGGTCATGTGGGCTATTTGAGCAGTAAAAAATGCCAACAACAAGCTCAAGACCCTGACTGTTGGTGGGCATGGAATCGAGTTTTACAATGGTTGGAGAATAATCATTCAGGAGTTGGCAGCCAAAACCCCGTCATACCTCCTGTGCTCCCCTAATTGAAGACCGCTATAAACTAAATTTGGATCAGACTAGATTGAATTGCGAATTCTTTGTGCCTACACCAAAAGACTTAACCCTGTCGTCCAATGATGTACATATCTGGCAAATAGACTTAGAACAACCGGAACAACAACTACAATATTTAGCACAAACCCTCTCCAGTGATGAAATGGCAAGGGCCGAGAGGTTTTATTTTCCAGAACATCGACGGCGGTTTATTGCAGGTCGTGGTGGCCTTCGGGCTATATTAAGTCGTTACTTAGAAATTAAACCTGCAAAAGTCCAGTTTGACTATCAACCCCGTGGCAAACCTATGTTAGCCTCTGAATTTACCTCCTGTGGGCTGTCATTTAACTTATCTCACTCCGATAGTCTAGGTTTGTGTGCTGTAAGTTATCAGCGCCAAATAGGTGTAGACCTAGAATTTATCCGCCCAATTTCTGATCTGGAATCCTTAGCAGAACGCTTCTTTTCAACCAGAGAATATGATGTAGTGCGATCGCAGCCAAAGCACTTACAGCAAAGCGTATTTTTTCGCTACTGGACTTGCAAGGAAGCATATTTAAAAGCCACTGGAGACGGACTAATTCGGCTAGAACAAATTGAGGTTTCTCTCACTCCTACAGAACCTGCTAAGTTGCTTACAGCCGGAGATTGGAGTCTCCTAGAGTTGGTACCTGCTGACAATTATTTGGCAGCTGTTGTGGTAGCGGGTAGTATTGAGAACTGGGAATGCTGGCAATTAAACTGACAATTCCCACCAGATGCCAGATTTGGTACTGCGAATAAAAAACTAAATTTAATAATTTGCCCTAAAAATCAACTGAACATGCCAAAGCGTTTTTTCCCAGAAGGAGACTACTTTACGAAAGTCTGTTACAAGTAAGGTTAATTATAGTCGTCGTTATTTAGACAATTAATTCCCAACAATACAATGGTGAACTCTACCCCTGTTGACACAATTCATGTCAACTCAGTGACAGGGAATGATACCAATACTGGTTCTCGGTTGAGTCCTCTGAAAAGCCTCTGTTACGCCCTAAAGCTTGCCCAACAAGTCCCTGCCATTATTCAACTGGCATCTGGGACCTACAGCACTGCCAATGGTGAGGTGTTTCCCATAGTTATCCCTGGGGGAGTATTAGTGGTAGGTAACGAAGCCAACAAGGGGAAGGAAATAGTGATTTCTGGAGGTGGTGAATATCACAGTCCCAGCTTTGGTATCCAAAATATCACCCTCCTATTGCTGGGTGATGCCAGTGTCTTGGGTGTAACAGTGACAAATTCTACAGTCAAAGGTACGGGAATTTGGATTGAATCAACAACACCTACACTGGTAAACAATACCCTAGCCACTTGTGGACGGGAGGGTATATTTACCACGGGCAATGCCACGCTGACTATTTTAGATAATCTATTTGTCCAAAACTCCGCCAGCGGATTATTTATGGCACGTCACAGCCGGGGGGACGTGTTACGGAATGTCTTCATCGGCAACCATTTCGGGATCGTAATTAGTGACTTTGCTACCCCCTTGGTAGCTAATAATAAACTCTCAGAAAACCACACAGCCATTGCTCTATCCCGTCATGCCCGCCCTGTGTTCAGGCAAAATCTGATTACCAGAAACACTCAAATTGGTCTTTTAGTCAATGGAAATGCGGTCCCTGACTTAGGTGAACCCCAATCCCCCGGTGGTAATATTTTTCTCGACCAAGGGGAGTTGGATTTGCAAAATTTAACCTCCCAAAAGTTAATTTCCATAGGCAACCAATTAAATCCAAATCGGGTTAGGGGTCATTTAGAATTAATCTCCCCAGATGTTCCATACTTTACCGACATAGAAGGACACTGGGCAGAAGCGTTTATTCGGTCCTTAGAGAGGATGAAATTAACTCAAAGCTTTACCGATGGCACCTACCAACCAGATGAACCTATGACTCGTGCCCAATACGCGGCCTTAGTAGGGGCAGCCTTTAACCCTGCGCCTAAACGCTCAACACCTAAATTTATTGATGTACCCCAGGACTTTTGGGCAGCAGAAGCCATCAAAGTGGCCGCTAGTGGCGGTTTTGTCGGTGGATTTAGCGATAGTACCTTCCGTCCAGAGCAAAACGTCCAAAGGCTACAGGTGATTGTCTCCCTAGTCAACGGACTAGGGTTAGTCGCGGCGAATCAGGATGTCTTACTTACCTACGAAGATATTCAAGCCATTCCCGAATACGCCCGCACCGCCATCGCCACAGCTACACAACAAAAAATTATCGTTAACTACCCTAATTCCAAATTACTTGCACCAATGCGCGAAGCTACAAGGGCTGAGGCTGCGGCAATGGTTTATCAGGCATTAGTTGCTATCCAACGTGCCTCAGCTATTAACTCCCCTTATATTGTGTTGCATATCACCAATTGACAAGTAGAATAGGGAACACTGCCTATCAACTAAAAAACTTTTGGGCGAAAACCCATGTAGTTAATATAATAGTAGGCTACGTGATGGGTGCAGGATTTATACCTATTGCCTTGAATTAACAGCCCTATGTTAACAACAAATCCCAACACATCCGCCGACTTGGCCACAACTCTATTAGTTCAATACAGTTTTGATCTCAATGGCTATAGCGCCAGGGAGTTAATAAACTGCTGGCAGGGAGAATATGAAACTAACTGGCTACATATAGCAGTGATTGAGGCACTGTATCAAGGTCGTTATAAAGCAGTATCAGTACAACAAATCTTAAATTTTTGGCAGCGCCGAGGCCAAGTTATTCATCATTTCAATATGGAATTTGAACGCCTAATTTGCAGCAAATTCCCTGAAAGCTTAGCTAAAATGTCTAAACCAGTTCTACCACCAGCAAAAAATAGCTTACTAGACAAATACCATCCAAGGGGAGATAGTTTTGTAAAACCCCCTTCTTTTAAAGTTGCAGTTGAAACTCCTGTAAGCCAGCCCAAACTACTCCCACCAGCAATGAATAATCCACCTATTGGCCAATTTACTCCCCAAAAAAGCGATCGCTCGGAGTTATTTACCTCAAAACTCAAGGCTGTGCTGACTGCTGAAGTTTAGCTGGTTGAAAAGTGAGGGATTGATTATGAGAACCAAGCCTTTTAGTGAATTACGGCAGCGGATGACACCTGAACAAAGGGCAGAGAGCGAAACTCGTGCGAAGTTGATCCTACTTCATCTGACTCTGATAGAACTTCAACCGTTATTAGTGTTGGGACAGGATTGCAGAGAAGGTGATGTTGAGTCTATTATCCCTGATGTAGAAAATTAAGGAGATACATAGTAATTTAATATTATTTTTAAAACAAATTTGTACATAGGATCTGCTGAACAACTCTCCTATTGCGAATCTAGATGCCATACAGTGCAAAAAATGGGAGCTTCGGAGGTTGATCCCAAATTAAGCCCACTATTTTCTCCCGAAATGCAGGGATTTTGACTAAAAACGGTTGAACCCCTTATTTAGAATAGGTTCTAGCAATATTGGGCAAGCCCTACATATTTACCGACTTTCTTCCTTCCCATTCCCTGTTAATAGTCCACACAAGGAAAAGAAGGGACAGGTGTTATCCCTGTCCCTTCATAATCTTATTTACCTCAAATACTTACATCCCACAACTTAACTCCCCTGCTTTTTGGGTAAAACGACGATTCTCTCGATAATCTACAGGGCAATCTATCACCGCAGGTACATCTTGAGCGAGGGCCTCTTTGAGTATGGGCATTAAATCAGTAGCAGATTCAACCCTATAACCTTTTAAACCCATACTTTCAGCTAACTTGACAAAATCAGGGTTGCCAAAATGTACAAAAGCTGATTGTCCCTTACCAAAATGATTTTCCTGTTTCCACTCAATTAAGCCATAGCCGCCATCATTAAAAATTAAGGTGACAAAGGGTGTACCGACACGCAAAGCTGTTTCCAATTCTTGGCAATTCATCATAAAACCGCCGTCACCGGTGGCGGCTACGACTTTCCGCGTGGGATTTACGAGTTTTGCCGCTAAGGCACCAGGAATGGCAATACCCATAGCAGCAAAACCATTGGAAATAATGCAAGTATTGGGACTATGGCAGTGATAATGGCGAGCAATCCACATTTTATGGGCGCCGACATCGGAGATGACAATATCCTCAGATCCCATTACTTGCCGCAAATCGTAAATTAATTTTTGGGGCTTAATTGGGAATCCATCATCATAGGCGTACTGTTCATAATCTTCACGGATATTAGAACGTAGGCTAATGGCGTAGGGATTGGGCTTGCCTTGCCTATCGGCTAACTTTAAAATTTCTTCCAGGGAATCAGAAATATCCCCAACTACTTCAGCAAGGGGAATATAACTACTATCAATTTCTGCCTGATCTGCTGCAATATGCACGATCGCAATTTTTCCCTCAGGGTTCCATTTCTTCGGGGAAAATTCAATCAAATCATAGCCAATAGCAATTACCAAATCCGTATTATCAAACCCACAGGTGATAAAGTCTCTTTGCTGTAATCCTACTGACCACAAAGCCAATGGATGAGTATAAGGAATAACACCTTTGCCCATGAAAGTATTGGCAACGGGAATATTCATTTGGGTAGCAAATTGTGTCACTGCATCACTAGCATGGGCACGAATTGCTCCGTTACCGACGAGAATTATTGGGTTAACGGACTGAGAAATGGCAGCGGCGGCAGCACGAATGCTAGCAAAGGAAGCATAGGTTTTTTGAATACTATCCTGATGTAGGGGTTTGCCTTCCACAGGCATAGCAGCAATATTTTCTGGTAAATCGATGTGGACAGCACCCGGTTTTTCGGTTTGCGATCGCTTAAATGCTTTCCTGACAACCTCTGGGGTAATACTAGGTCGGACTATCTGCTTATTCCACTTGGTTACAGGGGCAAACATTGCCACTAAATCCAGATATTGATGGGATTCAATATGCATTCTATCTGTCCCTACCTGCCCGGTAATTGCCACTAGTGGCGCACCGTCTAGGTTAGCATCGGCGACACCGGTCATCAAGTTAGTTGCCCCAGGTCCAAGGGTGGAAAGACATACTCCGGCTTTACCTGTTAAGCGTCCGTAAACATCTGCCATGAAAGCCGCACCCTGTTCATGACGAGTAGTAATAAATTGAATGGAAGAATGTTTTAGTGCTTCTAAAACGTGCAGGTTTTCTTCACCGGGGAGTCCAAAAACGTATTGTACACCCTCATTTTCTAAGCACTGTACTAACAATTCAGCAGTATTCATAAAACCTCACGGTAAACGGGAAACTCAGAGGCTCAAGATGATTTCCTCATTAGCCAAGATTGGGGTTCGGGAGTTGGGGACGACAAGAACTCCCCATCACCCCAGTCACTACTACCCATTCCCCACTCATTTGATCCAAACAGTTTTCACATTGACAAACTCATGTATCCCTTGAATACTCAATTCTCTGCCATACCCAGAACGTTTAATCCCACCAAAGGGCAACCGAGGGTCAGATTTAACCATGCCGTTAATGAATACTCCACCTGCCTCAATTTGGGAAATTAGGTGATTACACTCTTGGTCATCGGTTGTCCAAGCACTTGCAGCTAGACCAAAGGGTGTGTCGTTGGCTAGTTTAATGGCGGCATCAATATTTGGCACACGAAATAACAACGCTACTGGGCCAAAGAATTCTTCTCGGGCAATTGGACTGTTTGTCGGAATATCTATGATAATAGTTGGCGGATAAAAGTTTCCAGGACGGTCGGATAAGGGATATCCACCAATGAGGACTTTAGCACCACTGTTGATAGCAGTTTGTACCTGCTGGTCTAATTCCTGGAGAATGGCTAGGGTTGCCAATGGACCTAAATCTGTATCTAGTTCTGTTGGATCGCCTAATTTTAAAGCTGTAAATCTTTCTACTAACAGATTTTCAAATTGATCGGCTATCGGTTCTGCGAGGATGAAGCGTTTGGCTGCAATACAAGATTGTCCGGTATTGAGCATCCGCGCTGCCGTAGCGTTGACAACTGCTGCCTCTATATCAGCACTTGCTAAGACGATAAATGGATCGCTTCCACCTAATTCCAGAACAGTTTTTTTGATTTGTTTGCCAGCAGTGGCAGCTATAGATGCACCTGCCGCTTCACTTCCTGTCAAGGTGGCAGCTTTTACTCGGTCATCAGCCATTAAATCCGCAACTTGGGCTGCACTAATCAACAGAGTTTGAAACACACCTTGGGGAAACCCGGCTCGGAAGAAAATATCTTCTATGGCCAGGGCACACTGGGGGACATTGGAAGCGTGTTTCAGTAGGCCAACATTACCTGCCATCAGTGCGGGGGCTGCGAAGCGAAATACTTGCCAAAAAGGGAAATTCCAGGGCATGACTGCGAGAATCACGCCTAAGGGTTCATACCGGACAAAACTTTGGGCAGCATCGGTTTTTACTGGGACATCGGCGAGGAAATTAGCTGCGTTTTCAGCATAGTAGCGACAGACGGAGGCGCATTTTTCGACTTCAGCGATCGCCGCTTTTAAGGGCTTGCCCATCTCTAGGGTGATCAACTTGGCCAAGTCTAATTTATCTTGCTCTAAAATTACTGCTGCGGCTTGCAGCCAATGGGATCTTTCACCAAAGCTGGTTCGACGGTAGTGCTCAAAGGACTGACCAGCTAATTCCAGTTTCGTAGCAATTTCTCTGTCTTTCAATGGCTCAAAGGTTTTGAGCAACTCTCCAGTGCTGGGGTTAATGGTGGCAATAGCCATAATTATAACCTTCCGTTAGCAAAATAGCTTGAGGTAGTTTCTTATTTTTACAGTAAGCTATCAGCAGGAGGAAGAATTCCTTAAGGGGTTGTACTACGCACCTCCTGATGGTATTGCATAGCTTTGGTATAATCTCCCAAGGCATAACAAGCACTGCTCAAACTAGCCAAAGCTTGCTCTTGAGAGCGCCGATCATCCATAGTTCTAGCTAATAATAAACGTTCTTCATAGTATGTAATTGCCTGGTTGTAGTCACCTAATGCTTCAAAAGTAACGCCCAGACTGTTGAGAGACTGTTCTTCACTACGTTTGTCTTGAACTTCTCTGGCTAATTTTAACCGTTCCTCGTAATACTTAATAGCTTTAGGATAGTCTCTTAGGGTGTAACAGGCATTACCTAAATTCTTCAATACTTGGGAAGCACTGCGAATATTGTTGAGGGAACGCGCTATTTTCACACATCGTTCATAATAGGCGATCGCTTTTGGGTGATCATCTAATCCATACCAAGCGTTGCCTAAGTTCCTTAGTACTTGTTCTTCTCCCCAATTGTCTTGGAGTTCCTGGATAATTTCTAAGCTTTGCTCTTGATACTTGATTGCCTGAGCGATGTTGCCCAAGGCTTTATAAACTAATCCTAGGTTATTCAGTACTGCTACTTGGTTTCGCTTATCTGATGACTGCTGGACTATTTCTAAGCCCTTTTCTAATGACTCGATAGCTTTGTCGTATTGATTTAGGTGACGGTAGGCATTTCCTAAATGGGACAAAACCTGTATTTCTAAGGTTAAGTCTGGGCTATCTTGAATTAATGCTAAGGATTGCTGGGAGTAGGAGATAGTATCTACGTATTCTCGTTCAGTATAGGCTATCAGTGCTAACACACTCATGACTTTTGCTTGTTTCCTTGAGTCCCCAGCTTTTTGAAATAGACTCAGGGATTGTTGCAAAGACTTCTTAGCTGCGATTAATTCCCCAGTTTGTTGCTCTTGAATACCCTGCTGCATCAGCAAACAAGCTGCGGATAAGTACTCATCCCTTTCTTGTAGTATGTTTGAGCTATTTTCATATTGGATTGTAATGTTTTGATATGAGTTTGTTTCGTTTTTAGATAGTTCTAAGGGAACTATATTTTCTAAGTTATGATTCCAGCCGTTGTTTGACATCAACGTCCTTCCCATTGTATTTTTGCCACATAGCTTAGTGTTCCCACAAATAGGATGTGTCTTTCAGCAGGGAGTAATTAATTTTGATTCTTCCGTACTTCTTATGCTGAACCGTCAATCAAAATCAGAATTTACCTTTAAAATCAAGGCTTACAGACAATTACGGTCTAAATTTCAAAAACTAGGACTAAAACATTCAGCGCAACGGCTGTAAATATTGTCTAATAAGGGTCTTAAGCTTATTTTATACATATATTTTGCTTGCATAACAAGTAATGAAGAGCCTTAATTTTTCGCTTTTAAAGGGACTGACTGTAGTTCTTGAACTGGATTTTGAACCATGAATAAAGCGGTACTAGCTCGTTTAACTGAACTGGCTAAACTCTTCTTCAAACTGGGTATTATTGGTTTTGGTGGTCCAGTTGCCCATATTGCCATGATCGAAGATGAGGTAGTTAAGCAGCGACATTGGTTGACTCGAGAGCATTTTCTGGACATATTGGGGGCAACTAACTTGATTCCTGGCCCTAATTCCACCGAAATGGTGATTAATGTGGGGTACGTTTATGCCGGAGGGTTGGGGCTAATTGTTTTACCTGCAGCCTTAATTACAGGTGTACTAGTCTGGCTTTATGTAACTTATGGTACTTTACCTCAATTTTGACTCAACAACAGTTACTAGATGCGATCGCTATTGGTCAATTTACCCCAGGACCAGTGCTTTCTACAGCTACTTTCATGGGGTATATCATTACTGGGGTTCCTGGTGCGGTTATTGCTAAAGTGGCAATTTTTCTCCCCGCATTCTTGTTTGTGGCTGTGCTTAGTCCCATGATCTCAGACTTACGTAACTCTTCTTGGATGAGGGCATTTTTGGATGCTGTGAATGTGAGTGCTGTGGCTTTGATGGTGGTGACTACTTTGCAACTGGGAATAGCTACCTTAGGTGTATCCCACGCACCATACTTGGATATTCTAGGAGTAGGGATTGCAATTACTAGTGCAGTTTTAGGGCTGCGTTTCCGCATTCATAGTGCCTGGTTAGTTTTAGGTGGTGGTTTGATTGGTTGGGGTGCTTCAACTGTTAGGTAGGTGCATACTTTTTTCCCATCCAGGGAACATAATGTGTAAAATTCGTGTCTTTTATACTACTTAGGGAATAGTATAATGACAATGCCTAATCAAGGAATCAGATTACTGATCAAAATAGTAACGCTCTTCTTGGTCATAAATACCATCGCTGATGCTCAAGAGGTGCTGCCTATATTTGGAGATGCTACCCTAAAACGTAATTTTAACCCAGATCCCTTCAGACTTCGTGGGTTCAGTGGTGGTTCTATTCCAGGTCAAAAGCTGGCAGGGATGTTGGAGACACCCACTGGCCTGTGTACGGGATTTGTCGATGAAACACCGGATCACACACTAGTATTAAAAAATAAGTTCTACTACTTAAAAATCCTGGTGATGGATAGTGAGGAGGGTACAACACTAATTGTTAAAGGTCCTGGTGGTACATGGTGCAATGACGATTTTGACGGCGAAAATGCGGGCATCGTCGGAGAATGGCTCCCAGGTACTTACCAAATTTGGGTTGGTTCTGAGAAACAAGGCAAGTCCCTGCCCTACACTTTGGAAATTACGGAATTTAGGTGACTCCCTGGGACCAATCTAAAATCATTCTCCAGAAAATCTTGGTTTTTGGATTAAAAATAAGTTAAATTTAGTTAAGATTCTTATCAGCAACGCCATAATTACCTAATATCTGGCGATGTATGTAGGAACTCAAATTAAACAAAATGGATTTATAAACATCCTTTTTAGCTAATTGGGATTTAGAGGCACATTAAGATGAAATTCTCTTGGAAAGTCGTAGTACTTTGGTCATTGCTAGCTTTGGTAATTGGCTTTTTCTTTTGGCAAGGAGCATTTACAGGTGCACCAGCAGATACTGGTAAGAATGCAGCCAATACCCGCATGACATACGGTCGATTTCTGGAATACCTGAATGCTGATCGCGTTACCAGCGTCGATCTTTATGATGGTGGGAGAACGGCAATTGTCGAGGCTCTTGACCAAGATATCGACAATCGTGTTCAAAGATGGCGCGTAGATTTACCAGCGAATGCCCCGGAATTAATTGACGAACTCAAAGCAAAAAGAGTGAATTTTGATGCCCATCCCATGCGGAATGATGGAGCAATCTGGGGACTGTTAGGCAATTTGGTGTTTCCAGTTCTGTTAATTACTGGCTTGTTCTTCCTATTTAGGCGTTCTAGTAATCTTCCCGGTGGTCCAGGTCAGGCAATGAACTTTGGCAAATCCAAAGCGCGGTTTCAAATGGAAGCCAAAACTGGGGTGAAATTTGACGATGTTGCCGGGATTGAAGAAGCAAAAGAAGAACTACAAGAGGTCGTAACTTTCCTCAAACAACCAGAGAGATTTACTGCCGTCGGAGCCAAGATTCCCAAGGGAGTACTGTTAGTGGGTCCACCAGGAACAGGAAAAACCCTCCTAGCCAAAGCCATAGCTGGAGAAGCAGGAGTACCCTTCTTTAGCATTTCCGGGTCAGAATTTGTGGAAATGTTTGTTGGTGTCGGTGCCTCCCGGGTGCGGGATTTGTTCAAAAAAGCCAAAGATAACGCCCCCTGTATTATCTTTATCGATGAAATTGATGCCGTCGGACGACAGCGAGGAGCGGGGATTGGTGGTGGAAACGATGAGCGTGAACAAACTCTCAATCAACTCCTCACGGAAATGGACGGTTTTGAAGGTAACACAGGGATTATTATCATTGCTGCCACTAACCGTCCCGACGTATTGGATGCAGCATTGCTCAGACCTGGACGTTTTGACCGCCAAGTAACTGTGGATGCCCCTGATATCAAAGGACGCTTGGAGATCTTAAGTGTCCATGCCCGAAATAAGAAACTTGACCCCAGTGTCTCCCTAGAAACTATCGCCCGTCGTACCCCTGGTTTCACAGGTGCAGACCTAGCCAACTTACTCAATGAAGCCGCAATTCTCACCGCTAGGCGCCGCAAAGAAGCAATTACCATCTTAGAAATAGATGATGCAGTGGATCGGGTAGTCGCAGGGATGGAAGGAACACCCCTGGTAGATAGCAAGAGCAAACGCTTAATTGCTTACCATGAAGTCGGACATGCCCTTGTGGGTACCTTGTTAAAGGACCATGACCCAGTGCAAAAGGTGACTTTGATTCCTCGGGGACAAGCCCAAGGTTTAACTTGGTTTACTCCGAGCGAAGAACAGGAGTTAATTTCTCGTTCCCAATTGAAAGCTAGGATTACTGGTGCCTTAGGTGGTAGGGCTGCTGAAGAGGTAATTTTTGGTGCTGCAGAAGTAACAACAGGTGCTGGGGGAGACTTGCAGCAGTTGTCAGGTATGGCACGGCAGATGGTAACTCGGTTTGGGATGTCCAGCTTAGGTCCCCTGTCCCTGGAAAACCAACAGGGAGAGGTATTCTTAGGACGAGACTGGATGACCCGCAGCGATTATTCAGAAGCCATTGCTTCCCGCATTGATACCCAAGTTCGGGCAATTGTGGAAGAGTGCTATGCCAATGCCAAGAAGATCATTCGGGAAAATCGCACTGTCTGCGATCGCTTGGTGGATTTGCTGATTGAAAAGGAAACCATTGACGGTGTCCAACTTCGGCAAATTGTAGCTGAGTATACTCAGTTGCCAGAAAAACCACAGTATATCCCTACCCTGTAGTTGATTCTCCTTTGAACTTTTAATGCGATCGTTTTCCGTGGTGGGGAGAGCGATCGTATTTTCTTAGCTAAAACAAAAAGAAGCCCCACATCTGACCCGAAGGGCAGTGTGGGATGAATTTTTGGGCGATGACGAATTGACCACTAACCGAATCAAGCTATAGGCTTGAAAGGGCGAGGGGTCGATGAGGAATCGCCATCTTCTATGCTAGAATAACTCAAGACAAAGCTTAAAAAGCTGGTCCAACACTGAACCTTGACAACTGAAGATATGAGGTTTTATCGGGAAGTGCGGTCTTAAATTGCTATGAAATAGCCGACTACAGCCTCCGATATGTAAAAT
>Ga0116227_10005937_pt1 | contig 25188 bp, 31 predicted proteins | sample S1TSphgellanicum_FD_89693 | JGI IMG/M metagenome (GOLD analysis project Ga0116227, IMG submission 89693) | Host-associated microbial communities from peat moss isolated from Minnesota, USA - S1T2_Fb - Sphagnum magellanicum MG | ecosystem: Host-associated > Plants > Peat moss > Unclassified... | reverse complement strand
TATTTATAAAATTGTTTTTTTATTGTGGTGGTGTGTGCTTGTTGTCGAAGGGGACGCCGCTCGTTTGTGCTGGGGGGGCCCCCCCCCCCCCCCCCCCCCCTTCCTAAGACTAAGATGTACCTATTCTTGTCTCTTTTTGTAACCTAATTGAACATGGCCAATGGACACCCACATTTGGGTAGAGACAAAAAGAGGACAATTTTCCTTGCTAAAAACATCCACATATTTGCCTCTAATTATAATTAGGTTTTGCATACTCAATTAAACTCATCAAATCTTATTATTTGACTACAATTATTATTAGGTTTGCAACTTTGTGAACCTACTCTATCAATTCTCATCAAAAACCACCTAGTCAAAATTTTTGGTAGAGAAATAAAGAATAAATTAATGGGGAAAACATATAAAAGAGTTTTGCAAAACAAAAATGAAGAAGAGAGCAAAATTTACCCAAGTAAGTAAAAATTTTAAAAAAGCAATCAATAAAATTAATTATACACAAACAAAAAAAAACACACACACAACGCTTTTTTGCAAGGAAGGAAGAAGAGATCAAACTTACCCAAGTAAGTAAGTCTAAAAGTAGAAAAAAAAATAAAAATCAATGAAAATATACACAACAAAAAAACACAACTCTTTTTGCAAGAAGAAGAGAGCCAAACCCAAAGTAAGTAAAAAAAAAAAAGAAAAAAAAATCAAAATCAAAAGAAATTAATTATACACACAAAAAACACAACTCTTTTGCAAGGAAGAAGAGAGCCAAACCCAAAGTAAGTAAGGAAAAAAAACAAAAACAAAAAAAAGGAATAAAAAGAAATTAAATTATACACACAAAAAAACACAACTTTTTTTGGCAATGGTAAATGGTAATGGTGGTGGTGCTCATAAAAGCCTTGGAGCTTCATTGACTAGATTGATCACGGGTGAAGTTGAGAAGGAGGAGGAGGTGCTTCAAAGGTGTTGTTGTGCAGGAGAACAACAACAACAGCAACAACTAGATTTTGCTGATTAGCATTTTGCTGCTCAGGTCATGGTTAGTCAAAGTAAGATGTTGTTGTGTATCATCTTCTTCCCTAAAATCAGAGCAGTGATTTGATGAGAATAAAAATTAGTGTAAAAGAAGTAGTAGCAGAATTTTGCTAGTTTTGAATCGAAGTTTTGAGCTTTGATTTGGTTTCAGTTGTTGTTGTTGCAGCAGAAATTTGTTTTGGAAAGTGTGCAGTTTTCGGTTACTAATAGAAGAGAGAACCAGAAGAAGGAAGGGAAGGGGAAGGGAAAGGGAAAGGGAAGAGGAGGCTTTTAGTATTGTGTTTTGGTGTTTTTTGGGCTTCTTAGTTTTTGGAAGCTTGTAAGCTGGAAGTCATTATTATCGTGTTAATATTTTTCTTCTTGTACATGTTTGTTGCAGAAGCTTGAAGATTTCAACTTGTGGGTTTTTATTTATTACTACTACTGAGGTTTTCAGATTCATCTTCAGCTTCTTCTCACTGGGTTGCTCAGCTGCAGTCGTCTTGAGAAAACTCCTTCTTTTTCTTCTTCAAGCACAACATACCCAACACCCATTACCAGGTGATTTGTTCTTTCTAAGTTTTACTTGATACCAAAACACAGGCACAGAGAGAGAGAGAGAGAGAGAGAGAGAGAGAGAGAGATTTGTCTGCATTGGGTTTTCTGAATATGCTGATGAAGAAAGAAAGGGTATTGGGGGGTTTGGTTTGTTTTTGTTATCTTTGTTCTCATTTTGTTTGTGTTTTGATAACCCAAAATGCCAGAGAGATTCGTGGGTCATGTTTTGTGGTTTCATGTTTTTTTGTGTTGACTGGGGAATCTGAAGGTTTTGGAATAATGTGAAAGTTTTGCAATTTCTTTGCTTGCTTGCTTGCAACTGGTGTCAGGTTCAAGCTAGAAGAAATAGCTAGTGATCTCTTTTTGCTTGCTTGATGCCCAGCTTGCAACTGGGGTCAAGCTAGAAGAAATTAGTGATGTCATTTTGCTTGTTTCTTTCATGCCCAGAAACAGAGTTTCTTTTCTGCTTGATTTTTGTTTGTGTGGGCAATTGCGAACTCTTTTTCTTTCAGTGATTGGAACTGTATAGATTTTTTTTCTGTGTTTAGGTTGTGATCATTCTCAGGTTTTTTTAAAAAGAAATATTTGTTAAACAATTCTTTTTCTTCCCAGAAAAGAGGAAAAAATGATGTATACATGGTCTTCTTCCCTTTGTCTTTGGACAATGTAGCTTCATTTTGGAGATGAAGAAAAATTTGGAATTTCTGTTTTGAATTCTTTCTTTCTGACAAACACTAGGTCAGCTTCTGTTTGTGTTGCGGCAGCAGCAGCAGCAGCCAGCCACGGAGAATAATTTGTCCATCATTGACTGACTTCAAGCTCAAGCACCAAGCTCAAGCATCTCAAATTAGCATCCAACAACCAAGCTTTGAAACCCAAAACTTGAAAATTTAATTGATTTTTGGTCAAGATGATGCAAATACTTGGGTTACGCTCGGCAACAAAGGAAAAAAAAACAGTGGAGAAAGAACAGCAGCAGCAGGAGGAAGAAGAGGAGGAGGAGGAGGAGGAGATGGAAGTGGATGTGTATTCAGATGTGGTTCAGAGTAATGCAACAACAACAACAACAACAACAGCAGCAGCAGCAGCAGCTGCCATTTCACCTGCTCCCAAGAGTTATGTCCTAGGTCCAGCACGACCACTTCGCTTAGTGTACTGTGATGAGAAAGGCAAGTTCAAAATGGATCCTGAAGCTGTAGCAGCCTTACAAGTGGTGAAGGGTCCACTTGGTGTTGTCTCAGTTTGCGGTCGAGCTCGGCAAGGCAAAAGCTTCATATTGAACCAGGTCTGTGAATTGGCTAAAACAAAATTTCATTTGCAAAGAAGATTGAAGGTTTTTTTTCTCTTTTTTTGGCAAGGGATGTGACTTATTTCATTACCATTGTTGAGTTTGCAAAGCTTGCGCCTTTTGATTTCAGACCCAAAAAAGAATAAAGAAAAAAATTCCAATCTGATCCATTCATTGTCTCATGCTGAAAATGATTTGAAACGGGTTATATGACTTTTGTTGCATATGCATCAAAAAATCTTGCAACCCATTTTTTGTTCTCGTGTTTGAATTCTTTTGAGAATTTTTAGGGTTTATTATCATTATTGTTACTATTATTTTTTTGGGAGATTCTGGCACTAAGAAGAAGAAGCAATGCTTGTGATTTGGGTGGAAATTTTGGAAAAATTATCAGCTTTTGGGGAAAAGCAGTGGTTTCCAAGTGGCTGCAACTCATCGTCCTTGTACAAAAGGTTTGTGGATGTGGAGTACTCCAATCAAGCGCACAGCAGCAGATGGTAGTGAATATAGTCTGGTGTTACTTGACAGTGAAGGCATTGATTCCTATGACCAGACTGTAAGTCATCTTTTCTTCTCTCTCTGTCTCTTTCTCTTTTTTCTCCCTTTCCATCTTCCATTCTTGTGCCAGTTTTCAAAATTTGCATCTGTCTGTTTTGTTGTAGTGTTGTTGGAAGTTTTGAAAGGCAGAGAAAATACCAATTTTGAAGCAGAAAAAACAGGTAACCAAACTAATTTAAATCTAATCTTTACTACCCATTTAATAATAATAATAATAATGTCTCCTCTCATGAGTCTTGTGAAAATTTTAAGTCTTTCTGTGCAAGAAAAATGCAAGAGAAGCATTCGGGTTTTAGGCTGAAATGAAAAAACTAGATTTGGGTTATATGCTTTGTGTAAATTATTTGAGAAAAATGAGAAGACTAGATTTGTGTTGCGCTTTCTGTAAATCAATTGCAAAAATAGAAGGTTTGTGAATGCTTTTGGTAATGGAAAAAGATAAACACTAAGGTTCGGGTATGCTTTTTGGCAATGGGAAAAACCTAGGTTTGGGTATATGCTTTTTGGACATGAGAAACATCCGAGAATTTCATGATTGATTTTAGTGATTCAACAAATTGTTTTGAAGAGAGGAGCTTAGTTTCTGGTTTCTTGATTGATCGATCGATCATTCGATTGATTGATGGGTTTTTTTTTTTTTTTTTTGTTTCTTTCAGGGCACATACAGCATTCAAATATTTTCGCTGGCAGTTCTTCTGTCAAGCATGTTTGTGTACAATCAGGTGCAAAAATTTCTCACTTTCTGAACTCCAAATTTCAATAGCAAGCCTTTTGTAATCAAAACCCAAAACCCAAAACCAAACCTGTTATGTCTTGTGTTTGGGGCGTCTGCAGATGAATGGAATTGATGAGGCAGCGTTGGACAATCTGTCATTGGTGACTGAAATGACAAAGCATATTCGGGTGAGAGCTTCACAAAACGCAGCATCCACAAATGAGCTTGGCCAATTTGCTCCACTGTTTGTCTGGCTACTGCGGGTGAGTACATTTGCTTTGCTTTGCTTTGATTTGATTTGAAAATGTCTAGTCTAACTACACATATCCAGATTCTTTGACTTTTACTGCCAGAATTGAACCCTAAAACCCTACAACCCTAAACCCTAGGAGGTACTTCAAAGAAAATAAAATTTCCCTTTGCTATGATGGGTGATAGGATTTTTACCTGGAGTTGTCAGAAGATGGACAACAGATAACGCCACGTGATTATCTTGAGTCTGCACTCCAACCGCTTCCTGGTACTGGGAAGGCAATTGCAGCCAAAAATGAGGTGAGCAAATTTTTAAAAAATAATTAAAAAAAGAAGAAATCAGTTTTGAGTTCAATTCTGTTGCAAACAGATGGTGCCTCTCCCGTCTGCTCTCTCTTTCATGGAATTCAATGGTTTTTGTTACACACCCACTATTATGATGATGTTTAGGGTTTATGGTTTAGGGTGTGCACATGTGTTTTTTCTGCAACAAAAATTGCATTTTTATGTTGTTGAGTTATTGATGAGGCTCTGTGATTGGTTGTGGTGCTTACATGCTTGCTTTGCTTCTTGTGAAAATTGCATGTAGATTCGAAATTCAATCCGTGCGTTATTCCCTGAGCGTGATTGTTTCACATTGGTGCGACCACTGGAAGCAGAGAAACAATTGCAACACCTTGATGAGATCCCGGTTAGTAGTATACACACATTTCAGAACACCCATTTCTACTTCCTAGTGTCAGCTTACTAGGCAACAACAGTTGAAGGCCATAAAACCCTGAAACCCTAAACGCCAACACAAAGACCCTAGCCCCCTGCCCCTCCCCTAAATATATGAAGTACTTAAAGAAATGAGCTGAAGAAGAAACAGACTTGCGTGTTAAAAAATTCTTAGAACAATAAGAAGAAAAACACTCGGGCGGTTGATCATCATTGAAAAGTGCAATTTTAGACTGAAAAAAAAAAAAATGAAGAAAAAAATTAGTTTTAGGAGAAATTAAATTGTTTTTTTCCTAGAGCTGAGGTGTTGTTGTAAATCATCCTCCCATTTTCAATTTCTAATTATGAAAAAGGCGCAATTTATATTTGTTTGTTTTGTTTCGTTCCTTACTTTCTTTCTTTCTTTCTTTGTGCAGATGGAGGAATTGCGTCCCGAGTTTCGTTCTGGGATGGATGCTTTGGCAAAGTATATTCTGCAGAGAGCAAAACCAAAACAACTGGGATCCATTGTTCTCACAGGTCCTATGTTTGCAGCGCTTACACAATCGTTCCTTGACGCCATAAACGCCGGAGCTGTACCCACCATCGCCACTTCTTGGCAGGTAAAAAAAAAAAAACACTCACAGAGCGTGTATGTATGTATGTATGTATGTATCTACTGTCGCCTCTTGTCACTGGGTGTCACTTCAAAGTTTAAAACCCTAAACCCTAAACCTTAAACCCTAAAGCACTGTGATCAATGTAAGTACTTTTGAATGGTCCCTTTTCAGAGCACCCAATTGTTTTGTTGCAGAATGTGGAAGAAAATGAGTGTAGACGTGCACATGACTTGGCAGTTGAAACTTACATCAACTCATTTGATAAATCGACTCCTCCGGAAGAGGTAACGTGTTTTTTGTTTTTATTTCTCTTGATTCCAAAAGTATTCTAACCAGGTTGTTTTTTAATGTTTTGTTCTATTTTTATTTATTATTTATAAAAAATTGAATTTTCAATTTTTTGATGTTTTTGCCACACTGGTGATCACAAGTAGGAAATAGCCAGATTTGTGATCATTCACAAGAGGAATTAGCCACATTTGGCTATAGGTTGGAGAGGAAAGTAGAAAGATTTAAGAATCCTGCTATATAATTTTTGGTGACCTACTGGAACCTATTCTCTAAATATGGTGGTTTCCAAAAAGAAATTTCCTTGAAATTTGGCACCTTTGGCGCCCATTTTTTTTTCCCAAAAATCCTTTGTATGAGTCATCACCCTGGATTTTTTGAAGTTGCCAATTAGCAAACAATTTGCAGGTAAAAAAAAAGAAAAAAAAAAGAAGCAAAGGCCTTGTTGGAGTGGAGTAAATTTATAGTGGGGACATTAATTGGGTTTTTTGCTTTTTCTTTCTTCAGGTTTTGTTGCAAGAAGCACACGAAGAAGCTCTTCAAGTGGCATTGAATGTATTCAATACCGAAGCAGTAGGCGGTGGCAATGCACGCAAGAAATATGAACAGCAATTGTATTCGACAGTCAAGAAAAAGTTTGAGGTACAATTGTGATGGGCAAAGAAAAAAAAAAGAAAAAAAAAGCAGGAATTTCTTTTTTGGTGTTTATTTTCTGTAAAATGTTTTTGCCAGATTATTTCTACCTATTATTAATTAAATTTCTAATGAAAACAAGAAGACAAGAAGTCATATATACATACCCATCTTTCAAAGGCAGCGCTTGAGTTCCAATTTCAACAAATAAAATCTGTTCTCAATAGCTAGCCTACTGTTTTAAACAAGTCCTGCTATACGTGCATGCAGAAGAAAAAAAGAACTAAATAATAATAATAATAATAATAATAGTAATAATAGTAATATATATATATAAAGCTTTTAATTTCTTTTGTTTGAAATTCTTGCTTTAGGAATACAAGCGGAATATATCGATGGAGGCAGAGCTGAAATGCTTAAGAGCTGTGGGTAGCATGGAAGAGAGAATGCGCAATGCTTGCAATGCACCCAACGCTTCCTTTGATTCTGTTGTCAAGGCAAAATATATTACACCCTCTTTTTTATTTTAACCTACTGTTTGCATTTTCTTCTTCCTCTGCAAATGCACCACACTATCTATCACTTCCCTTTGATTTTGTTTTTGAAGGCAAAACACTACACTCCTTTTTGTCCATCTTACCCACATTTTTCTTCTTGGTTTTTTTTTCCCTTTTATGTGCTCTCAGCTTTTTCACATAACCTATTATAGTCATAATAGAATCCAAGTTCTAATGTAAAAGTAGGGTTTGAACACCATATCAACTCGTCAATTCCAAACGTACTTGTTACCTACTTTTAGTATACTAAAAGGTTTTTTTGTTATAAGTAGCGTAAGTGGAAATCTGACAAGACGCTTCTAAACAAAGTGAGTGAGGTGAGGTGAGGTGAGGTTTGGTTTGGCGAGTCGAGGCGCAGTGTGGCACAGTGAGAATTTCTCATATTTTGTACAATGGGTTTGTATGTATGAATCAGGTGGTCGATGGTTTGGTTGCGGAGTATGAGATGGCAGCAACTGGATCTTTCAAATGGCAGAAGCTTGTAAAGTTTCTCCAAAAGAGGTAAGCAAAAGATGTTGATTGATTCTTCTCCTTCCCTTTTCTGCTGTGAAATGAATTTTCAATTAGACTTGGTGTGTCTTTTTTGGGATTGGTGGGACTTGATGTCAAAGGTCAGTAGCTTTGTTTGTTTATGTGTGTGTGTGTTTTTGGTCAACAGAATTCAGTTCTTTGGGGTTTGTTTTGCAGTTTGGCAGGTCCATTGCATGATTTGGTGAAGCGAGCGGGGGATAAGGCAGCTGCAGAATATGCCAGTTTGGAACTTCAACTGAGATCAATGGAAGAGAAAGTTGCGTTTGCCACAAATCAAGCAGATGCTGCCAGACGTGATTCACAACAATGGAAGAAGCAGTATGAAGTCTCGATGAGTGATTACCAAAAGTTGTCAGAGAATTCAGCTACCCAATATGCAAACATCCAGAAGAAAGTCACTACACTGGAAGAGAGACATACGACAAGTGTAACCAAATATGAAAGTGCCAAGAAAGAAGGCACCGAATGGCAAACCAAATATGAGAAATTAGTAGCTCAACATCGATCTGATGAAGAAAGGTTCAAGTCTGATTTCGGAGCTCTTCAGGTGAATAGTTTGCACTCTTTGTGCAGCAAGAAAAAAAATTGTTAGAAAAAAAAGGATTGAAATGATTTGGAAAAAAATGGTTCATTTTATTATTATGTGTTTGATGCAGAATCGGTGCAGTACAGCAGAGGCTCGGTTAGCTGCAATGAAGGAGCAATCAGAATCTGCAAAGGAGGAAGCTGCAGAATGGAAGCGCAAGTATGAGGCAGTTGCAGTAGAGACAAAGGAGGTGATAGAAAGGACAATTTCACAGAAAGACAAGGCAATCAAACAAGCACAAGTGCATGAGGATACACTTCGTGCTGAGTTTACAGCAACTGTGTCACGAAAGGTAAATGACCCATTTGAGAGAGAGCATGTGCTCGGCGCTCATCCCCACAGTTTTGCTGCAACATTTTTTATCACAGTGGGTGGGAATGGAATGCAAGCGCAAGCTTGCACATTGTTCACAACAACTTCTCAATACATTTTGGTTCTGGGTGTTGTTGTTGTTGGTGTTGTTGTTCTTGCTATGGCTTTGCAGGAAGAGGAGGCGAAGGATTTGCAAGCAAGGATCGAGCAAGGCGAGAGAACAATTGCAAGCCTAACTGCACATATGAAGGTTCGGTGCATTTTTTCATCATCATCACAAATGTGTGGATAGACTTGTAGTGCTGTTGTTTGTGCTGGCAATTGGGTGTGTGTGGATCCAATGTAATTTCTATTGCAGTTGTTTGTGGTGTTGCAATGGCGATTGGGTGTGTCTGGATTGAATGTAACTTCTTGTTGTGTTGTATTGGTTTTATTTTAATCTAGAAATTTTGTATATGCGGTATTTTCCAGGAGCAGGAGTTGAGGACTAATAGTCAGCTGGAAGAGTTGATGATGCTGAGAGACGAGTTGAAGAAGCTACAATCAGATTATGAATCCACGAAATCATCGACTTTGATTTTCCAGAAGGATCTGGAGAAAGCACAGCAAGAGAGAGCTTATGCAGAGGAAAGAATGGTGGAGGCAGTCAAGAGAATGGAGGAAGCGGAGCAGAAGTGCAAAAGTGTTCAAGAGGATGCCAAACGTGCAGCTGAAACTGTGGAGAAGTCTCGGAATGAATTGGCAGTTGCAGAGAGGATGAAACTTGAAACACAACAATTAGCTGCTGAACGGCTTACTACAATTGAGCGATCCGAACGCCATTGTCAAACCTTGGAGCGTGAAAGAGCAGATTTGACTCAGGTATGCATGCGCCTAAGAGACCTTTTGATTGTCAATGTGCCTTCTTCTTTTAGTTATGAATCTTTTGATTTTCAATTTCAAGTTGCCACAGTATGCCTTTGCATAGTGTTCGATTTGATATAACACCTTCTTTCCGGATGTGTACAAAAACTAAGTAGCCAGATACTTGATTGAGTTTGGTTTTGTGTGTAATGTGTGCGAGGGGTTTGGGGTGGGGATATAATACCAGGCATTGGAGCAGGCAAAGGTTGGTCAAGAGGAGGCAATGGCACAAGCGAGAGCACTAGAGCTACGGTTTGAAGAGAGAGAGCGGGAGATGGAAAATCTGTTGATTAAGTCGCATGAGCAAAGAGCGAAAACAGTGGAAGGATTTGAGAATTTGTTGATGAGTGAACGAGCTGCGAAAGTTGATGCAAGTAATCGTGCTGAAGCATTATCAATCCAGCTACAAACTGTGCAGGCAGATCTTGATGCACTTCAGACACAGTTGATGTCAGTGCGTAACCATGAGACAGCTCTTGATACCAAGCTCAAGTCTTATGCTGATAATAATACAGTTCCCACAATTTCGCCCAGTGGAAATACTGCAGCAAGGAGTAATAAGCGAGGGCTTTCAGATGACTTGGTAGTCACATCCTCTGCAGCAGCAGCTGCTTATGGAAGCATGGAAATTGACATGACAACAAGCACTAAAAGAGCAAAAAATGGACAGAGTGAAGTTCATGGGATTCAAGAAGAAGAAGAAGAAGAAGGAGAAGGCCATAATTCCAATGAGATTGTCATCCGCGATGCTCCTTTTGCTGCTGCTGATTACCACAAGCTCACCATTGCCAAGCTGAAACAAAAACTAACTGAAGCTGGTTTTGGTGATGAAGTTGTGCACCTCAAAACTCCTACCAAAAAGGATCTCATTGCACTGTATGAGAAGGTTATGGTCAATGTATAGAAAGCAAAAAACCCTCTTCTCTTGGTCTCTTTTTCTCTCCTTTCCTCTCTCTCATTCGGATATTATTAGCACTTATGTGAAGTACTTGGAATGCTCAAGGCTTTTTTTAACTACTATTTTTTGTTTCACTGGGATTCTCCCCAAGTACCAGCAAACCAGATTTTTTGGGATTCTTTTGGTGGGCGATTGATTTTTCTTATTTTGAAGTCTGTGTTGCAACTTCTTCCCTGTTGAGTAGTACTGGATTTTTGTGATGGGATTTTGTGTGAAGTTGGCAACTTTTGTCCTTGTTGGGTAGTACTGGATCTAGTTTAGTGAGTTTGTTATGTTTGCATCTTTGTCCCTGTTGGGTAGTACTAGGTTTTTGTTACAGGATTTTGTGTGAAGTTAACAACTTTGTGGCTTGTTGTTGGGTACCTAGTACTGTTTTGTCAAGGAATTTGTCAAGTTTGCTGCCAACAACTTTGTTGCTGTTGGGTACTGGAATTTGCTTGAGGTTTTGTTTGTGATTATTATTTCTTCTGAATGCAGTTTTATACAGCAGCAATTTTGTTCATAATTTGCAGGCACTATGGTTTGGGTTCTTTTTTGGGTCTTAAATTGGGCACTGCAAGCTAATTCTATTGAGAATATGCTCTTTCTCCATGTCAGTCCAAAAAATTGTGTTTCATACATTTCTATTAACTCTTTAGACACATTGCCAGCAATTGATGGACAAGAACCAAAATCACTAGCATTTTGCTTGTGCAAAGTTTTCCCTTATGACAAAAATCACTTGGAACTTCTGGACATAGAAAGCATGTGTGACAGGAATCTGTGTGTAGCAGTTAATGCTTCAAGGTCACAATCAAATGACTCAATTGCCAAAGCACAGTTGAACAGAAACCACCTAGATATATGTATAGGTATGTATATACAGCTCTGCAGATTGGTTATATAGCAAATGTTGAACCTAGCAGCCCAATTGCCTGATAAAGAAGGTGTGACCAAAATTCATTTCAAACTATGCTGAAAATAAAAGTGGAGGAAAGAAATTGAGACTCCTAGGATCACTATCATCTCTAACCCCATGAGAATGGATGACTCAACACAAGGAAGGGGTGTGCATGAAAACTATGCTGAAAAGAAAGTGAGGAAAGAAATTGACACCTGTAACAATCACCATCATCTCCAACCCCATCTACCACAAAATGAGAATGGGCAACTCAAAATAAGTAATTAAGGGGCGTGAATGAAGCAAGCAAGTGCCAGGTAGCTATTTCCTTACTACTGCTGTAAGCCTGGCTCTCTCTCATCTTCAAATAACTTGGGCATTGAAAGGCCAACCCGATTTGCTGTGTTTTGCAAACGAGCTGCTTGTTCTGCTTCTTGATCAACAGCTATGTTGTATGACATGAGCAATTCCTGCAAGCAAAAAACAAATCACCCCAAATGTCAATGTCTCTTCCTTCCTTCCTTCCTTCCTCATGGAAACAGTGATAAGAGCTGCTGCATTTTTCACCTTCTTCACTTTTTTTGCATTTCAATCCTATGAGCTGCAGCATTGGTATCTCCTTCACTTCTTTTGCAGTTCAATCCCATGCGCTGCTGCTGCATTTTGCATCATATCTTCACTTTTGTTGCATTTCAATCCCATAGGTGCTACTGCATTACTTACATCTTCTATGCTTTTGTGAGCAAGAAAAATAAATTCTACACGGTTTGTTGTCTCTATGCACCAGCGGATCTGACTATATATGCAAAACAACAATTCCTTCTTGTCTGTACCACATTGCCTTCAAACTGCCTTACCTGCATGTGCAAGATTTGGTGTAATATCAGACTGAAGTTTTGGTCTTGTTGGTTTGTTGTTGTTGTTGTCGTCAGGAGCAAACAAGACTGAAGAGAGGACTTGGAGGAGGAGGGAGGAGGAAGCAAAAATGGGAACGAAGGGAAGAAGAGTGTTTTCGATTTTGAATTCATACCTTGTGGGCATGCACACTGTTGACAAGGAATGCATAGTCTCTTGCAAGTGCATGTTTCTGTTGAATGGAATGCTGCTCATCATCACCTTCTTTGAGATGTGCATGTCGCCGAAACTCCTCCCTGATAAAGGCACTGAATTCTGGATTCTTCGTCTTGGCAGTCACATGCTTGCTTATGGTCTTCAAAAGATTCCTGTATGCTTCTCGGCCGCCACCGGCCATTTTTTCTTTTTTTCCCCTCCCCTCTCTCTCTCTCTCTCTCTCTCTCTCTCTCTCTCTCTTTTGGGTGCTTGCAAAACCTCCGCAACAAAAATCTGCAGTACTAAGTAATCGGGACACAACACTGCCAGTGTGCTTGCCTGCAAATCAAAGAAAAACCCATCAGAACTCCTTACTTCGGATTTCTGTGCAGCAGCAGTTGGAGGAGAGTATGAAACGGGAAGATCTCAAAGAAACTGAAACCAAAATACAAAAACCTTAAAGAAAGAAATGAAAGAAGAAACAATGGCAGAAGAAGAAGAAGAATCGTACCTTCAAATCTGCATTGCATCTGTGGAGAGAGAAGCGCAAAAGCACAAAAGCTTGTGATGGGTCCGACCAGGATCGGCGAAAACGAACAGTCGATCTCAGGAAAAACCACTGGAGCTCATCATCATCAACAACACTGACCACCCAAAGCTTCAAACATTCTTCTAACCCTAAAAGCCAGTTATTCAGGGTTTAGGGTTCTTTTCTTTCTTTCCATCTATCTGCCCGTCCGGGTCCGGAGGTTCTTGGCAGATTGTTTTGTTGTCGCCGCTTCTTCTTTTTTCTACAAGGACTCGGAGACCCGAACATCCACCGAAAGCTCCAAACATTCTTCCTACCCTAAAAAACCGTTGTTCAGGGTTCAGGGTTTCTTTCTTTCTTTCTGTCTGTCTGTCTGGGCGGAAGTTCTTGGCGAATTGCTTTGGTTTTTGCAGCTTTTCTTCTTCTTCCTGCAAGGATTCTGATACCCATTAGGTGGATCTCCACATATCTGGAGTATGATGATTTAGGGTTTCTGTTCAGAGCTAGAGCAGAGAGAGAGAGATGGGTATTTTGGATGCCGAGTTCTTTTGTGGTAGCCAAAGATAGAGAAATGGATATGACATTCCAGAGAGATTTCCCGAGGATTTGTTGGGTGGTGCACTGGAGTAATCTCCCGCGGGTAGAGTTGCAGTGACAACTTGAAACCCTTTTTGTGCACATTGTTTGCTTGCTTGTTTACTTGTTTCGTTTTGTTGTGTTGGTGGTGGTTTTGTTTTGTGAGGAATTCTGATGAGCTGTGGAAGACAAGAGCTGCGGGGAAGAAAATCTCCGGGTTGAATGCTTTTAGGGTTTTTTTTCCCTCCCCTTCTTTCTTGCATTTGAAGGGAATGCAACATTGAGCAGCAGCACCAACAACAGCAAAAATGATGAGTGAAGCTCTTGTTGTGTCCAATGCAAATCTCTTCATGGTGGGTCTCCGAAAAAGCCCAACAACATCCTCCTTTGAGAAGCAGTCACAGCTCCAACTTCCCAACCCATTTGTCTTCAAATTCCACTCCACAAACCTTTCTAGATTCATCACTCCCACAGCTGCTGCTGCTGCTGCAACAAACAGAAATTCGCAGGCTGCTGGTGGTGGAAGAAGTAGTGGCAGTAGTAGTAGAGGGTATTCTTCTACAGACCCAGCAAGATACAAAGAATCTTATGACAAGCAGAGAAGAAATGGGATTCAGGATCACTACAGCAGGAGCACTTCTTCTTCTTCCTCTTCTCCCTCTTATTCTTTCAGCCAAAAGACTGATAGACAAAAGACCCAAGAGGAAGCTGAGGATCATCAGAGACACACATTTGGCAAGCAGATGGGGCTTCCTGATGACGAGTCTAGGGATTCTAGGAAAACCTTCAGGAATTCAAGCGGATATGGAAATTCTGGAGGGAGATATGATGATGGAAATGTGCAGGAAGGTGGCAACAGCAGCAGCTATAAGAAGAGTTCAAAAGGTGGTGGCAGTGGAAGATATGGGGGGAGTTTGAAAGCAAACTATGATGCAAGCTACCGTGGCAGCAGCAGATCGAATTCTGTAAATCCAGATCAAAGAAGCAGCAGGTCCTCCAGACATAGAAGGAGATATCCAGACAAGGGATTGCCCAAAGGCATGTATGAAATGGTGGACAATGAGACAGGGGAGAAGGTTTTTGTTTGGGGGACGGAGGATGAGGAATTGCCGGTGCCTACTCCTGCAGATCTCAAATGGGAATACACAAAGACAGCTATTTCTGGTGATGTGAGTGATGAGAGTTGGTACAAGGCCATGGAAGCATCCATGGGTGGTGCTTCAGGTGCATTTAGTGTGAAGGGTGTTCGCCAAGGAGGTACATAATTTCATTGTGGGACTTGTGTGCATTTTTTCGTTTTTCTCAGATGCTCTAAAACCCTACTCAATATACATTAATCTTTCACTGATTGTACAGTTTTCCTTTCCATGTATTTCTTCATGATTTGTTGGAAGGGTTGAAGTCATAGGAGCAAGTGAAGCAGAGAGCACTTCTCCTTAGAATGCATGTGCTTCTCCATTCTTGGGTTTGAGGATTTCATAGAGTTTGAGCTTTCAGGGGTTTAGTCATACGCCTTGTTTCCTTCATCCAGACTCATGTTCATCAGCTTGCATTCCATGATTGTGGTTGTGGTGTGGCTTTGCTTTTCCCCTTTTGTCCAAAAAGAGAGTACAGAAGTTTGTTGTGAGTCAATTGTATCCCAGCGAATGAATCATGATGGTCTCATGTGTCATTTGTTGGGGGGTTTTTTGGTTGTTTGTAGGCTTGTATCGGGAGGAAGAAGATGATGATGAAGACAGTGACTATGATACTGATGAGGACAACAACCTTGGGCCTGACGAAGAACCCTCTGATGAATTGCAGAAAGAGAGCCAGCAAAAGTCTACAAGAGTATCTCGATCACCCAAAGTAAGAGTGTTTGGCCGTGATTTTGGAGCAAGACTTTCTGATGTTGCCAAAGCTGTTACCCATGAATCAAAATCTCAACCTTCTTTGCCACAAGGTGGCAATAGAGGCTCCTCGCTTGAGAGTGTTACTGCATCAACTGCTACTACTACAACTACAACATCTGAGAAGAAAGATGTTGAGATTCAGTCAGATCAGGAAGCAACAATCCCTGCTTCCAGAATTGGAAATTCTATACCGGTTGGCAGTCATGATTCTGCTGCTGCTATTTTGCCAGCTGAAGAAGAGGTTGTTGATCAGCCATGGCCACCAGTGGGTCCCTTGACAGCAGGCAGCTATGGACAATATTCTTCACTGGGAAAGAGCTTTGATCTTTCTCATGATGGATTTGAGAAAGCTAGTGATACTGAGGATGGTGAGATTGTGAACCCAGAATCAGGATCATGGCCTCCAAAGGGAATCCTCAGCCAAGGAGGAAGAAGAGGTTATAGGTCAGCAGAGAGCTCAATAGTAGCAGGTGAAGAAAATGAAAGGTGGACAGCTGCCTCATTGTTGGACTTTGATTTAGGCACAAATTCTGATACCCAAAAAGTTGCTGATGATTCTTCAGTAATGGAGAAAACAACCATCAGCACTAACGAGGCAATGATGTCAAGATCTCAATCTCGGAGAACACCACTTGATAAGATTTCTCCTTTGGTGGCAGCTAGGACACAAACTGTTGTGAAGGTGACAACAACAACAACACAGTCACATGTTTCTGAGCAGGTTGGAGATGATGTGTGGCTGGGCTCCGTGAACCCAGGGATTATAGAGGTCACTGAGGGTGATGAAACACAGAGGCACAGAAAAATGGACAGAAAGGATCATCAAGGACCTTCAAAAGATCGAGAACCTTCTGTTGCAACCAAGTCAAGTTTTCTTGATGACTTGAGAATCCAAACGCACCGAAAACTTGGTTCAGGACCATCACCACCACCCGAGTCACTGAAAACTATGAATGCAAAACTGGTGATGAGGCACGAGGGGAGTTTGGAGACTCTGAATGGCACAGTAGACAAATCACACCCCCTGCTTTCCAAGGCAAGTGGTGATGATGATGATACTGCTACAGTTGTGGTGAAACCCCGTGGCATGCGGGACTTGAATGCCCGCAGCAATTTTGATCCCCGTCTAACAGATGAATACTTTGGCTCAAAATCATTTAAGGATGTGGGTGCCTCAGAAGAAGTAATTAAGGCATTGAGATCACTTCAAGTAACGCGCCCATCGGCAATCCAGGTACAAAAGTGGCAAACTGTACTCAATCCACTTTCTGTGTCAGATGTCAGCAGTTTGAGTCTACTTGTTTATTGAATGTCAGCAAGGCTGAAATGCCTACTACAGTCATTAAGATCAGGATTTGTAGTTTAGCTGTCTTTACCAAGCTACAAATTTACCAGATTTCAGAAACCTGCATAATGAGTCTCCAGATGCTTTTTGTTGCTGTAGTTCTTCTTAGAGCCATGAGGGGAACATTGAAATGGGTTGAAAATATGGTGTTGTTGTTATTGCACAGGCTATGGCATTCAAGCCTGTATTGGAGGGGCAGAGCTGTATAATTGCTGACCAAACAGGTTCAGGGAAGACACTAGCTTATGTGGCTCCTTTGGTGCAAAGCTTGCGTAATGAAGAGGCAAATGGTGCAGCCAAGGCATTGAGCAAAAAGCCCCGTGTCCTTGTTCTTGTGCCCACTAGTGAGCTTGCTGTCCAGGTGTGTATATGTCATGGATACCCCACTGCCCATTCATTGTAGTAACAAACTTCAAATAGTGCGCGCACACACACACACAAACACACATACCTGTCAATTTTAGAAGTCTTGAACCTCACTTGAAATCGGCACCCAAGTCACTTGATTGCCGTTTGATTGATGGAGAGAAGTAGTTGATACAAAATGCACACACATGCTGTTTGTTTGATGAAACATTCAGAAATGAAGAATCACAATATTGTGTGTGTGCATGCATCCTCATTTACTTTTTCTTACAGGTACTCAACGTATGTCGTGCAGTTTCAAAGGGGGGAGCCCCATTCCGATCAATCATCTTAACAGGTGGATTTAAATGGAAAACACAAGTGGAGAGCCTTGTGCAAGGTGCAGAGATAGTGGTGGCGACTCCAGGTCGCTTTCTCCAGCACCTCCAATCTGGCACCCTACAACTCAACAATCTCAAATGGTAATAAATGGTAAAAATGAGTTTGAAACTTGTGTTTGGAGAAAGAGAGGATGGATTTTTGTTTTCATTGCTTCATTTACATGTGGCATTGCTAGCTTCCTGTCTTCATGATTGGGCCACCCTGAATTCCATGGCAGATACAACAATCAACCTCAAGATGCTGAACCCAATGTCAAGATATGGCCATTTTCATCATCATCAGTAGCTGTCTCTTCAACACTTGTGGGAGGTTTTAAGATCAGGGTTTTACATATAGCATCATATACTGACAGGAATTCATTCCTTGGTTGGGTTTACATATATACAGTGTGGTGTTGGACGAGGTAGACATTCTTTATGATGATGAGGAGTTTTTGGAGGTACTGCAAACTGTGGAGCAAGCAGCAGCCAAACATGTACAATATGTGCATGTGACAGCAACTCTCCCGGTGGATATTCATGATAGCCTGCTGAGTAGGTATCCAGATTCTGTCCCTCTGATGGGACCTAGTCTTCATCGCACTGCTGTTGGACTCCAGGAGGTATAACAGCAATGCCCCCCTGTAATCTGCACTAGGTGAAATTGTTGTAGAGTCACAAAGCTAAAGCTGTGTGTTCTTAGTCCCAGCTATGGAGGGGTGGATGGTTGGATTGATTCCAAGGCGTAGGGTTTGAGATAAAAAAGTGTGAACTATTTGCTGGTGAGTGATCTACTTTCTGATATAAATGTGGGAATCAGATTCTGGTGGATTGTAGTGGGGCAGAAGGAGAGGAGAAAACACCAGAAGCAGCATTTGTGAGCAAGAGGACTGCACTGTTGCAGTTGGTGGATGAACGACCAGTATCCAAAACCATTGTCTTTTGCAACAAGGTTCATTCCTCCATGACTCTCTCTCTCTCTCTCTCTCTATATATATATATATATATAGAAGCATGATTGTTTGCTTTTCATGTTTCATTGGGAAGAAGTAAGGCTTTTTTTTTCTGCTCACCTTCTTTTGTGCTGCCTTGGAATCCTGAATATCTGTCATGTGTGGGACAGATTGAGACATGTCGTAAGGTTGAGAATGCACTTGCCCGTCATGATCGAAATGAGACCAAGCTTGTTGTGCTTCCATACCATGCTGCTCTTTCACAACAGGCTCGTCTTGAAAGTATGCAGCAGTTTCTGGAGTCCAAACCAAAGAAAAACATGTTTCTTGTCTGTACTGACAGGTAACTTCAATTCCCCCACATTGTCTTGAGCTGGTTCTGTGCTTTGGAATGTCACCTAAACTAGCTAAGACTTGATAATTAATTGTGATCTGCAACTGTTAATTTTACTTGCTGATTTTGATGGGTATCCAGTGAACTGCAATCAGCTACCCAAAATGGAACTAAGAGCAAACACCCAATTGCAAGTGCCTAGTTATGTGATGAAATTAGAGCTAACTCTTTGTTTGTTTGTGATACATAGAGCATCACGGGGTCTGGACTCATTTGACGTGGAGCATGTGGTCTTATTTGATTTTCCTCGAGATCCAAGTGAGTACGTGAGGCGAGTTGGTCGGACAGCTCGAGGGGCAGGAGGGACTGGCAAGGTTTTTGTCTTTGCATTAGGGAAACAAGTGGCAATGGCAAGGCGCATCATGGCACGCAATGAAAAGGGACATCCTGTTCACTCAGTACCTGGGAGTCAATATGAAACATGAAACTTTTGTTTTACTTATTGCTTAGAAGGAAATATGCCACCACCTGCAATCTTGTTCGTTTATTATCATCTGCTATGTCTGGATTGCATGTCTTATAATCAAACCTAACATAAAAGGTGAAACATTTCTGCCTCGGAACTCTCAATTTTGGAAGCAGATGTTCTAGCCAGTAATCATGGCGCCAGCATTTTTGTTGCTTGAGAATCAACTCAAGAAGTGAAAACCATTATGAGGATCAGATAATGTGTCAGAAAGCCTCGCCTTTGTGTGATCAATCAGAACAGAAATGATGACCAGATCAAGCGCCTAAAGAAGGTGATAATAACATATGAACAAACAAACTGAGCAACCAAATTATGCCTGTTCCATCACACCTTGCAGATTGAGTGCCCATTGGCACTACTTGCATGGTTGCAGCATCTGTGACATGAGGCCATTCTTGAACTATTCAGTACAATTGCTGAACAAGGCTTCTCCACTCCAACAATCACAGCCCTCCTCTAAATGCTTTGAAGTACTTCCAGTTTAGCAAAGGAGGGCACAGAGTACAGCAGTGACACAGGTTCTGAAGATAGTGGCTGAAAACTGTGAACACATTAGCAAAAGAACTGTAACTGCTCTTCTGGGAATCTCTTACCATGATTGGTGGTGATCCAGCACCATAACAGCAACGGCTTCTCACAGTTTGTTTCACCTTCCCTCTTGATGTGAGTGGCGATGCAACACACGGTTCTTGTTTAGCAGATTGGCATGGAGACCCAATTCCTCTATTCTGACAATAAAAAGCCTCTCAAAAACATTAAATAACCTCAATAGTTGTTCCTCTCTGGGACCCAAGAACTGCAGCAAGTGTGGATATGAGTCTCCTACGAAATCAGCATTTGTACCAGTGAACAAGGATTCCTCAAATCCTAAATTGACCACATCCTCATGTGGCCTAGGCAATGTGTCTGGTGATACCAGTAGTCTGTACCAACATATCTACTGTTTCAATATCAAATACAAAAATATGCAGGGACTACAACTATCCCTGACAAGTGAAATATCTCATGTCCAGAACTGGACATTGCATAAGATGGTTGCTCCAGATTAGAAGAAAAGTAGTTCCAAGTGCGTAAGGCACAAGTCTGGAGGTAAGTCCTCTAAAAGGACCAATGGAAGTCAGAAAATGGAAGCACTCCTGACACATACTGTTGACATTGCTGGAGAGAATTCATTAATCATTCCCCAAAAACAATCCATCACAAATAGTGTGTGGAAATCCATGAGGACCTTGGAAAATCCCTGGGCACATTGGCACCAAACTCTAGAATCACACTGCCCACTGGTATGTTCCTCAAAGGGCAGAGTCAATGTGTGTATATAATACCATCTACTTTTGCCTATTGGGCTGAAGAAATGCTAAGCTACAGTAGGCCGTGGAAATGAACTGTCCACATCCTACAAATTTTTCAGTATGTATCTATCTGTGTGTTGTGGGTGAATTCATCCCACATCCTTCAAGACTTATCTCCTTTGGCTGACGGAAATTTACAGGAGCAATAACTATACAACTAGTTTCAGCAGGAACACTTTGTGGACTGAGTGACAGACAGAACAGGCACAGTTCTCCTGAAGAGCTCAATGAGGCTGCCTGCTTCTGCTCAGGGGAAGGCATTTGATGGAGAAACCTTCTCCTTTTTGGCCTGTACCTCCAGCAAATGCCATCCCCAGAGAAAATGCATGATGGCAAGATGACAATGTCACCTGCAATCTTCAGCTATATTGGCCAATTTTTTGGTGAAAAGAATCTCAATTCATCACCCTTCCTCTTTGGCATTTGCAGTGTTTGCTGTGGCAACTCCTCTTCCTCTAAGCTTACAGCATCTGCATTTGGGTCATCAATTGCAGACATTTCTTGAGCTCGATTCCTTGAATGCTTTCGAACAGGGGTTTGTGACACACCTGATGCTTCATGATTAGGCCGATGGGGCATGACTTCTGTTCCTTCATCCACTCTACTTTTCATGACCTGCACAACATCAACATGATTTCCCTGGGTCAGTTTGTGGTGACAACTGGAACATTGGATTGACATAGTCAGATGGCAATTTAGGAAACAAACATACCTTCCAAGACTCAAAGTCAAACCGGAACACAAATTGAGCATTGGTGACTCCCCTTTCTCGGTCAACAGCTGTAGGAGCATTTCTGGGAACTGCACAACGCAAGGAAATGTCCATCGGTGAAGCATCCAAATTTGTGTTGCCCAATAGTCTACTCTACTCTCCACCAGATGCAAGAACCAAATTGATTCTGACCAGCATGCATTGGCAGGGAAGGGGAATGAATACCAATGAGATGGGTCCCATCACTGGCATAGTTGACTGCAGCTCGGCCATCTTTAACAAGGAATGAGAGAGAGAAAAGGTTCTCCACGGTCTGTGAAAACGATGAACGGTTCAGGACAAGTGCATCCAAAGCTATACTCTTGGCTGATCGCAGTTTGCCAAACATGATTTCCATGTTAGCATCTGTCTCTTGTTTTGTTCCATCAGCCTCCTTCACCTGCACCAAAATGCAATTCAATCTTTGCAGCAAAGGCAGGATTGTCACTCTCAATTATTCTGCTGCATCTGTTGTGTGCAACATTATCTGTTGCTTATCATCATCCACCACATATTCCACAATGTGTTGTTGCTATGTACACTGCTAATTTACAAAAGATGATCAACCCCACTCTCCCAAAGCATCTATTCTTCTCACCTCTTCAGGCTTTGTAACTTGCGATGGTTTCTCTTGCCTTCTTCTGCTCGTGGGAACTTTTCTCACCTTCTGTACAATTTCCATGGGCCCCAGCCTGCCTCACCACAAAAGAAACAACTCCATTACATCAACACTCTTTACAGGTTTTCCTTCAATTAATAAATCTGCCAATTCAAACATATCTACTCCTGACCATAAATGAATTCATAGACAGGCATGAAGAATGGATGCAACGGAGAAGAAAAAAAGAAAGGTAAGGGCAATAGCAAGGTAAGGAATGTACATGGTGCATAGACCTGACACTGTGTTAAACATTGCAGCAGAGTCAAGGCCCAAGAGGCCCCAGTTAATTCTGCACTCATTCTCAATGTCACTATTCATGCTCGAAACTCCATATTTCGAAACCAGCGCTCCGACAAACTCAGATGAAGTTATTCCTGTTTTCCTCTTTGCACCCTGAACCACTTCAAGAAGCGTGCTTGCAATATTCAGTACAGCTTCAGCATCAGCAATCTGCTCGCGAGGCTTCTGCACTGATTGTCAAGAAAAGGCAACAATCAGAGCAGCAGAGATTGACAGCAGTAGGTTCAATGTAGTTTAGCTTGTTCAATCTCTCTTCAAGAAGAAGGATTTTGAGGGTGTGATCCTGCATCTCTCTGTGGATTGGGAGGAATCAGAAATCTCTCCTGCCTTTCTGTAAGAATTTCTCACAACAAAAGGTCATGTATTGATTTGCTGCAAAAGCAGAGTCCAAGCATCATCATAGAGACTACTGAATTCCAAAGAAGTTTTGTTACCTTTACTGTAAAGTTTCTTGATATCCTCATGGAGATTGTTGAACTTTTTGGACTCCGGAATTTCCAGCTCCTCCTTACACCCTAATTCACAAAGGCAAGACACACATACACATACTTGAAGATGATGCCGCATTGAGATTATCAGCAGGTTTATTTGAAGACCTCAAAGCTGGAGCCCAAAAACTATAGCAACCGATTTTACTCTTGTCCAAAATGTACACATTTGTCAACCTTCATAAGCACCAGGAATCAATCAATCGCCCTCAGAAATTTATTAATTTTTAAAAAAAAAATCCACAACAAAAGAAAGAGACAGCATCATGAAAATCACCATCTCCCTACCACACATTGCTTCCTTCCTTCCTTATTCGACATCTACTGATTTTCTTCTTATTCTCATATTCTAACTTCTCTCTCCCCCCAGCCCAGCCGGCCGCCCCCACACACTCTCTTCCACTGCTTCCTAAGAACATCCTATTATCCCTTGTAACCCCAAACAAACAAAACAAACACAAAATTCCTCTTCCTTGTTCCCAGTCTCACAACAAAAGTTGCTTAAACATTCGAGAAATTTTGCTTCCAAAAAAACCTTGTTTTACCGGCGATCTGTTGCATGAGATGACGATAGTCGGCACGCAGTTTCCGCCGCTGTCGCACGCTCTGCTGCTCTTGTTCCTCATCATTCTCCTCCTCCGCCGCGAATTGCTCTTCACGATCATGGCGCTTTCGTTTCGTGGTGCTCCCGTCCCTACTCGTCATTGCATCCAGCACAAGCTCTTCTCAAAAGGTTACAACATCCACAGCAGCGCCCGAATGCCGCTCGACAACGGCAAGCGAGCGAGCACACATCCGAGGCTACGGCGACGCGCGCTCCTCGACGACGACAAAGACAACTACCACGCACAAGAGCGCAGCTTTGATACAGGTGCCCACCAAAATGGATGATGGATGAAAATAAAGGATTAGATGGATGATAAATGAAGATGGTGCATGATGGATGAAATATTGTGGATGGTGGATGGAGGATGTGGATGATGGGTGGAGTATGGGCGAAGATGGATGGAAGACAGTGGATGTGGAATCCAATAATATAGGAAACAAATTTATTTGCTGGAATGTTTTCAGAGTTGCAATAAATAAGTCTTGGAATGAAAAAATAAAACATCATCCAAGATACTACCTAAATGAATATTTTTCTGTTCAAATGTTTGGAAATACCTATGTTTTTATAGGAAGTGATTGACGATGACAAAGAAACACCATGAGTCATCATCATCCAATGTACTAGCCCAAAAGTTTTGGATGAAATGTTCTCAAAAACACGATAAATTTGATGAAAAGCTTCATCCAATGTTTGGAAGGTACAATCTTGGATGAAAGAAACACTGGTTTTTCATTACACTAATGTAGAGATGTCTGAGGATGAAATACATCTCGTTTTTTTAAAGTAGGAAGTGTACACAGCAAGCTTCCACATGAAAGTTGGTTTGGGGGGGCCGGTGCGTATTTAATAATTGCCAACCCTTTGGCCCCTCTGAGAAAATGGAAAAAGGCTTTTTAGGGTTTGCAATAAAAACCTTTTTTTTTTCCTTTTCTTTTTTCCATTTCTTTGGCTCAACTTGTTTCCAAGTATTTTACATTTGAAAATGGATGAGAAATGGTGGTGTTTTTATGAAGAGAAAAATAATTTGAGACTTGTACATAATAATAAGCATCCGTCCCATGAATAAATTGAGAATCGAAATGATCTAGAGCCAGAAGAAAACATAATTTAAACAATAAATCTCGAAAAATCAAGGTCCCTAGGGAGCTAAACAATGCATCTCCTTGGGCAAGCTTGAGGAATAGGCCCTCGGGAAGGTGTAGACTTATGCTCCTCGGGTGATCAAAATTTCGGGGAATTGATCACGTCCCCAAGGAACATAACTTATCAGTTGCCCGGGAAGTTGCCATGTACAACTCCTTGAGACCGTTAGATGTGAGCTTCCCAAGAGTTGGGGTCCCTAGGTTGCCTAACTCGTCATAATATATATAATACACAAATTGGTTAATCTCCATCCAAAATGGCTTGACACTTCTAATCATATATATTAATTCACTACGTCCGTCTGTCTGTGACGGTTTTGTGTTCTACCTTAGCCGGCGCGGTCGCGTCGCGTTCTCGGCGCCCAGACGGGCAGCCCGTTTTGGATGAGCAATACGTGAGTGCTGTCGGGGGTGGGGGGTCGGGCAGGCACGCGCGACTGACTGGACAGAAGTAGGAAAACTACTTCCGTGTGAACGCGACGTCATTAGGACGCTTCTCCGGCTCCTCAGTTTCTGCTGTCTGTTCACTTTAGGTGTATAAACCAGTTGGTGGACGGAGTCAGGCAGTTGGGGTACCTTTTCCCTGACCCTATGAACTCAGTGAC
>Ga0116227_10005935_pt1 | contig 25194 bp, 18 predicted proteins | sample S1TSphgellanicum_FD_89693 | JGI IMG/M metagenome (GOLD analysis project Ga0116227, IMG submission 89693) | Host-associated microbial communities from peat moss isolated from Minnesota, USA - S1T2_Fb - Sphagnum magellanicum MG | ecosystem: Host-associated > Plants > Peat moss > Unclassified... | reverse complement strand
GCCAGAGAGACGAAAAAGAAAAGAAGTGGGGAAGAGAGAAGGGGGGGGGGGGGGGCGGGGGGGGGGGCGGGGGGGCCCAGGAAGGCCGCCCTCACAGTAAGGAAGGAAGCAAAGCAGGAAAGTAGGTAGCCGCACGCGATAACAACAGCAGCAGTTGCAGCTCGGCGCTAGGCTCTCCTACCCACCTATATTTTATTTGTCTTTCCTACTGCTTCCTGTTCTGCGTGCTGTGGATCCCTTGGGAACTCCAAAAAAACAAGGCTCCGAACCGAACCTTTGAGAAGACAACAGAGAACAGAGAAAACATGAGAACTAGCTAGTGATGGCGGGCTTGTAGGGGAGGTGGGGGGGGTAGTGGGTGCTGGTGTTGGTGATGGTGGTGGGGTTGCCTTGCCCTTGCCTTGCCGTGCCTTGCTTTGCTTTTCTTTGCCTGTCTCTAGTCTGCTTTCTGTCTGTCGGAAGAAGTGGGGAAGGGCGGCGGCAGCAGCAGCAAATGTGAGGAGTGTAGACTCGGGTGCGGATCTCTCTCTCTCTCTCTCTCTCTCTCTCTAAGCAATTTTGAGAGAGGGACAAACGGAGCAAGGGGAGTGAGAAACGGAAGGCAAAAAGAAAGTTAGCAGAGGAGGTAAAGGCTAGAAGCTGCTTGTGTTCTCCATCCTGGGACTCAGGCATGGCTCACAGCTGTGAGAGATCAGAAGAGAGAGTGAGCAGAGAAGGGCGGTGTTTTACACCTTTTTTTCTCCTCTTTCTTTCCAGGTTGTTTTTGTGGTGATCATCAGTCTTGTCTTCCTCCTTCCTCCTCCTTCTAGTCCTATAATGCCATAGCTTTGCTTTTCCAAGCTTTTAGCAAGTTGGGTGCTCGCTGGATGCTGGTCTTCTAGTCCTAGGTTTGATTGCTGGGGTGTGGCTTAGCTTTCAACAGTTGTGTGGCCGGAACTACCTTCCTTTGAGCTGGATTGGGAGATGCTGCTGCTGCCGCATATTCTCAACAACAACCACCCATACCCATCATCGGCTTCTTTCCTCTCTCGTCTGTAATATTGCAGATCCCCTGCAGGTACTTCCGCCTTCTTTTTTGGTTTGCTGTGGGATTTGGGTTATGGTAGAGAGAGAGAGAGAGAGAGAGAGTTGTTTCCCGTGATGTACTTGAAGCTGCTGCTGAGGATTCATGTTTGGGGATATATGTTGTGATGGAAGGAAAAGTACTGGTAGGGTGGGTGCGTGGATGGGTGGAGGAGAGAGAAAAAGGCGGAGACTGAAATCTTCTAGGTATGGATACCGAAGGTCGTGGTATGTGTAGGCGTGACTGTGATGGTTTGGGATACCGAAGGTCATGTTTTAGGAGAAGCTTGGTGATGGGTTCTTTTCTTTTTGTGTGTGTGTCTGAATCGGTGGTTTTGATGCCAGCCAGAAGCAATCGGAGAAGCTGTTGAAGAAGGAAAGGAAAGGAAGGGAGGGCAAGGGGAGGGAAGAGAAGAGAAGGGCAGGGAGGCAGGGAGGCAGGGAGGGAATATCTGTTTACATGGCTCAAAGGATTGAGAGAGGCGGGAGCACCACCATCAAGCCTCATCAAGCCGAACAGGGTGCGCACTTCAGAGGTGTGAGGAAGAGGCCCTGGGGCAGATTTGCTGCAGAGATCCGTGACCCATGGAAAAAGACCAGAGTATGGCTAGGTACCTTTGACACAGCTGAGGAGGCTGCCAGAGCCTATGATGCTGCAGCTCGAGCTCTAAGAGGAGCCAAGGCAAAGACCAACTTCGTGTCCCTTTGTGATGATCAGAGCACCAGTCAAAGCTCTACTGTAGAGTCTTGGAGTTCCCCCAAGAACCTCTATCATCGAACTCCTCCAGCAGCAGATGCAGCTGCTCACACAAAGAATCTGTACAACAACAGATCCGGAGGTGTATGTGATTCCTCCTGGCGCAGCTGTGGCCTAGACCTTAATGTTGCTATAGTCGATAATATGGTGGCTTGTGTGGAGGAGCCACCAATCAGTCGAGCAGCAGCAGCAGCTTTCAAGTCTGTCAGCAGCGCTGCTGGATGCTCCTGTATTATAAGCCCTGCTGAAGCTATCACATGTGCTCTGTCTGGTGGCAAGCGAGGAGCCCCCAGCTTGACCCCCATTCAAGCTCTTTTCGAAGATGACGACCATCATCCCACTCTTCCCTGTGACAAACGCCCAAAAAGCTTGAAGATCAAGGATGGAATGTTTACAACAGAGAGAAGAGACTTAGGAGTAGAAAAGGATTGGTTGGGTGTTAAGATGGTTGGAATGCAGCAGCAAAGCATCGGAGGAGGAAGTGAGACTCCTCGGGCTTGTCACAGTGATTGTGATTCATCATCCTCTGTGATTCTAAACTCTGAGGCCGCTGCTTTTTGTTCCCAGCCACAACAACCACCACAACAACAACAAGATGCTAAGCCTGTGATGCTAAGAACTCTTCCACTCTTAGATCTAAATCTTCCTCCCTGCTTGTAGCAAAGTGTGCCAGAGAGATGCGCAACTGTTGTTGTGCTTCTCTGCAGATTATATTGCAGTGTGTTCTTGTTGCAGTAGACACTGCTGCTCCAAAACTGTTGAATTTTGCAAAGAAGTTCCACTACTGTCAGAATTCATTTGTATGCGATTCTGAGTGCTATACCCATTTGCTCATACCACTCTCATTCATGTACTACGTTTGCAACTCAACTTTTTGCAATTTTGGAAGATTTAGGAGTAGTAAGGGGGACATGGGTTGGGATCGAGAGCCTGTCTTCTGGATGCAGCGAAGTGCACAGGGGAGGAGGAGGGGGAGGTGAGGGCCAGGCCTCTCTGTCACAGTGGGTTGTTGTGACTTTGTATCCTCTGTGGGTCTCATCTCCAAGGGCAGTAGCTTGTGGTCAGCAGCAGCAAACTGCAGCAGGGTGCCGCCTTGCATATGAGGAAAATTCTCCAGTTCTAGATCTTGATGTCCCTCCCTGTTTGTAGTGAGGATTTAGAGCTTGCACACCATTGCACTGTGGATTGTGGTGGTGGGTTGTTTTCAAAACCTGTGGGAACTTTGCTGAAATGTTTCATTATCATTTGTCGTTCATAAAGATTGTGAATGCTGTATCATTGTTTTAAAACAAACACTTCCCAACACTTCATTTGCCTTGACTTTTGTGACTTTGGTTTCAGATGCAACTTGAATCTCCTCCTTGCATGCTAGTACCACAGGTGTAGGGAACAAGGCCAGTTTTCTGTTTCACACAGACACTGTAAGCTTGCTTTCTCACTGTGAAATACTTGAAAAGATGATCCAACATGCTGGATCTCTTACATCCAATCTGCCAGATGGCAAGTCGAATATCTAAAGATGAGCAGAGTCTTCCATGAATTGAATTGTGCACCTGTCTTCTATACCGGTTTAGATCTCAGGTGCTTCAGGTTTGAGGAGATTTTTGATACCTTTGGAGCCAAGCTCTTTATGGAGATGAGAAGCATTGGCCCAAAAATCAGTAAAATATCACAACAAATCCTAAAAATCCCATTTGACCCATCATCATTGTTCTGGTGATCCTGGTGAATAGCTAGCTGGCCATGTTTCAGCGTTGCAATAAGTTCAATGAAGTGTCCTATGCTGTAGCTCGAAGTGTGATTCACAACCTGGTCTGAGTGCACATCACAGGGCTGAAGATAGAAGAACATATGCCTCTCTTTTCCACTGACGACAGCATTGCACTAGCAGCAGCTGTGCACAGCTCAGCAGTGGAAATGCCTGCTGCTTGGCTTGAATGATTGAGCCCGAAACAAGCACAGTAGATTACCTTGTTCATTGATTTGAGCTATTTTTTGAAGTAAAAGTTGATTAGTAATGATACGGGCAGTCAGGGGGATGTCATTTTGGTAACAGAAAAAGAGTAGTATCGCAGTATGCAGGCCAGGATGCAATGGAGGAGGCAATGGTGTTGCAGTTACTAGAGCTGCTGCAGCAGTCATGCAAATGGTTTGTAAGAGTGCTCAGAATTGCTCTTGTGCATGTAAACTTGGTTTTAACTGGCTTTTTGGTTTTTTGATCAAGTAAGAATTCAATGCTGTTGCTCTAGTTAGGTAGCACTTCAATCACAGAAGTTCAAGATATGGGTTTCGGTAGAAGTCATTGTTGATTGATCATGTTCTGGCACTCAATGGATTTGCGACGCTAGAGTGCTTGTCTTCCTCTGTCAATGGCTGCCAATGCGATCTTGATGTTTGTCAATGGGCCTAACCCTTGGGTTAACTCTCTTCCACAACTACTCATACTTTCAGCACTTCTTGATCTCAACTTAAGAATTTGTTATGGTTGAAGTTTCAGTCAGAATGCTCACTGCATGCTTTTCCCAAATGAACACATGTACTGCTTTTTGGCTCATTTCTGGTGGAAGGTTTCATGTTTTGTCTTACCAATGTTGCTGTATAGTTGGATTAACACTAAAGTTATCCATAAAGTCATCCTCTCTTTCACCCCCTATCCCCTCTTTCAGTGGTATCCGCAAAGTAAGGAAATTTTATTCAGTCTCAATATGCAGCAGTGGATGCACTCAGGAAAAAGGCAAATTTTTTTGGTCTTGTTTTTTTTTATCACATATATATTATTATGCTTCTAGCTTGTAATGTGAGATGACTTGATTATTATTTATGCTTAAGTTTTTTATCACTTAGTTTGATGTAATTTTTGTATTTACTATTATTTTTGAAATGTTCTACTAGTAGTTTGAACCTTGCTAAGCCTTTTACATGTGTTCAATAAGATATGTCTAAATTAAGAATTTGATTGACATCAATTTTAAATTGTAAAGTTTTCTTACACTTTATGCTAGATGAAAGGAACTAAACACACCTTTTCCTGCTCTTGTACCCAAGTTATGAAAGTATGAACTTGGGAGTCAAGTAATGTTTTGCAAATCAAACCTCTTTTGATTTGTGATTTAATGTTTAATCTACCAAACCAGTCACAATGCTTGAATTTGTTATTAAAAAATAAATATATTTGTTAGTTCAACAATGGTAAACCAATTGTTGATGGAATGTTCACATAATGACCAACTAATCCAAAAAGGGGAGCATATCAATGGAACTCCTTTAAAAAAATGTTTAAAAAGTTTATGAGGTCAATGAAAGATGAATAATGAAAAGTCATGCAATATGAAGGTGGGTTAAATAAATTACATTATATGTAATACGTAGAATAACAAAGGTCAATGGTTATGAAATTGTTATCATTATGTTCATATTGACCACATAAGCAAAATTACATGACAAAAAAATGATAGCAAAATTTTTCATTTTATCAGCTTTCAATTGATCACTAGTTAATATATAAATAAAAATTGCATAATCTACTTTCCAACATATTACAAATATTATTTTCAGTTCATTTATCCAAGTTCACATTGTTGAAAATTTTAGGTTTGAAATTTTTTTAAATCAAGCTTTTAAAAGTTCAATTTTAGTATCATTGGAGTCAAACTTTATATATAATTATCTCAAAATGGAGGTGCAAGTATTACACCATCCTATTCCCCCTTCCCATGTCTAGTGCTAAAAAAGTGCCAATTCATTTTGGAACCAAAGGTCAAACCTAGGTAGCGAGCCACATAGTATAAAGCCCAAGAACTATTACTAAATTGCGCTACACATTCATCATTCACTCCAAGCTATGTGATGTTTTGGTCTAACACCTTGACTTGCCAACCAATTCCAATGCAAAGTCAAACATTATTGGATAAAAAAAGTATCATATTCTTTGTCATCACTAATGTAAAAATGGTTTCCTTTGATGAAGGTCTTTTGTTTTAGTCTAACTACAAGGTTTGCACAAAATGTGATGTGAACAAGAATTGTCACTTGAAAGGAATGCCAGTGCATTCTTTGGATCTCATTTTGGATCTAAAATGTATAGTTTCCACAAATTCAATATGTGGGAGGATGGTGTTAGTAGGGAGGTTGGCCATGGACAACGGCATTGGATGTCTTGGCATTTAACAATAAAGTTGTGTTTGACAAATGCTTGTAGCTTGGGTTGCAAATAATCAAGGAATAGAGAAGGAGAAGTATCCTTGAAAGTTTTTTTAACCCTTGCTTTGGCCTCTTTTCATCTATTAGACCTATTGTTCAAAACATTTCGAAGATACTTTATAGGATACCTCTATAGATATATCATAAGGACAAATAGGCAGATTCTAAACTCCACATTCTACACACTCCCCCATCATGCAAATTAATTTATGCCATTCTTGTAGTTCCCTTTTCGGACATATGCATTCCTCCCACATCTTTGTGACCCCTTTACAAAGTTTACCATGGGCCCCACAAGATCTCTATTTGGCATTTCCCTCTCCCTTACAAACAACACATTAATAGTCACAAAAGTTTGTTATATGAGATCCTTGTCAAGCATCTCTCATTGCATTCAAACCTTGCCATAACATGTCAAATTTCACATGGTATTTACAGCAACATATTTTTATGTCCTTACATGCTTTCACAAAATACAACTTCAACCCTTCAAAAGCCCCTTGCCAAATTTCTAATTCAAGATGGCTAGTTACAAATCAAAGAAAGAAAGAAGTATACCAAGATTAGAATTCATAATTAATGTCAAAAGGAATCAACAATTGTATACATTGCATTAAAAATTACACAACTAATTATCAAATAGATTATTATTTGCCCCTTGAAACATAAAGTGCAATTTGCAAAAACAAAAACCTACTTGACTTTCCAACAAAAAATGTGTTGCATGCACTTCATATTGCTTTGGTCCAATGTGCTTGCAAGTGACATTTTTTTTGTTGGGACTCATTTTGTTCTTATTGTTCCACCATTACATCACAAACTTCTTTATTTCTTGAGGCAAACCATCTTGCCTCTTTTTCCTTTGAAAGAAACATTACTATGATGAACCACCAACTTGATGTGATTATCGGTGTTGAAACGCATGAACAAGGTTTTGATAGTTAGTACCTAATAATTTTGACAAAGTGCATACATAGGTCACGCTACATTTATGGCAACCTCATGTAATGCACCCTTCCTTACCAAATTGTTTTTTGTGTTGGCTTGTTTAAGCAATTCCAATTCTACCATATTGTTTTTCAAGAACTTTAATTATGTTTTAGCTTCATGAGCACAAGGATAGTACTCAAGTAAAAAAAGGACAATGATTTCATGCCCAACAATTTTCTCTAAAACATCTAGGTGTGAAAAAAAGGTAGGACATGTAACCAACCTTACAATTAACCATTGAACAATTTTGATAGACTTCTTGGAGATATCTTTATTTGACATATCACAAATGGGTGGGTTTGGCTCAATGTTAAAGGTAAGTTGTTCAACTACTTCCTTGCCATCCTTTATTCTTGCTTGACATGCATGTTGTCACAACCTAGCACTTTTTTGAATCCATTCTACCACTTGAACATCCTTTTGAATCTATTCCACCACCTCATTCTCCACTTGACTTCATTCAACCACCTCAACATTCATTTGGATTTGTTTTACTACCTTAGCATGGGATTGACTTTGTTTGACCATCCCAACATTCTATTGAGTCTCTTCTACCATGTCAACATTGATTTGAGTATGTTCTACCACCTTGGCAACCTCTAATTCTTTTGGAACCTCTACTTCTCCCAACTTTAACTGTTCATTAGCAATAACCAGCTTCATGGTTGGCCCAAGTTTAGACATTCCAGCTTGTCACAATTGGTTTTTTACATTTCCCATTTAAATCATGTGCAATAACTTCCAAACACAAATAAGAAAAAGAATCAAAGCTATACATATCCAATTTTAAGTGTTTAGATTTGTAACGGTGGAACTATAAATTTGGAAGCTAAAAATATGTACACATAATATTACTTCCATATGCATACTAGGTACATATAAGTTCATGTCAATTGAGAATAAGTACATACAATATTAATCTCATATGTAGACTAGGTACATAAGTCCATGTAGTTAGTTATATGCATATGGATATGATAAAACAAGATGAAATATTAATGTATAAACAAACCTTGCAGCACAAAGTGTGTCCATGAAATCAAATAGTGTCTACTATAAATCTTGTAATTTCCCATCAAAACTATTAGATTCCTTTGAAAGCCCATTTTGGAATCATTAAAGTCCTTTGGTTCCCCATCAAAATCATTAGAGTTGATACACATCATAAATTCTAGATTCACAATTCTTCCATAGTTGATCTTTTTTCCTCTAAAGCAACTTGTCACTCAAAATGCAAAACAAGAAGGTAAAATTTGTTGTAGAGCCATTCTAGAATGTTTTTTTATCAAACCTTTCCAAGCTTTGTTACAGTGCTACAAACTCTGAAATAATTATGTCATATCCTACCATGGGGTAACAACCAATATCTTTGGCAAAACATGATTCAAAATCAAGACATTAGGGATAGTTTTTAAGTATTGCCCCATTTGCAATTCATGGACATTCCTTGATTTGTATGTTTTCCAATTGTTAGTCAAAGCACATGCTAGGTATATACATGTCCATTTGCATAAAAATGTACATAAAATATAGTACAATATAATGTATGGTACAAAAAACTGATTTTAAACATGCACAAAAATGCATATAATGTAAAGTTCAAATACCTTCATGTCATATAAGGTATTAACTATATACAAACAATATATATACATATATAGAAACTAGTATGTATAACCTACATTACAACTACAATTGATGTGAAAAATGTGTAGGTCATATAGATGTAAATGTACATAAAGTAAACCACATATACATAAGTGTATAAACATGGTATGGATTACCACACAATATAGTTCATACATCTAATGTAAGTACACAAATTAATGAATGAACTATAATCATGTCATTATATATATTGTAACATGTACTAGGTTGTGTGTACATGGTATGAATTAAATACATACATTATATTGGTTCCCATTTCTTCCATTTCGTTGTTGTCACCGCTCCCTACGCTTTTGCTTTCCCAATTGAACTTACTCTACCTTCCTCTACTCTCTTCTAACCAACTACACTCACTCTTGGTTATCATTCTACTTGCTTTACAATATTTAACCAAATACTCTACAATTTCTCTATCCAACTGAGCTATTATAGGGCCTTTCTACCATCGTTTTTCATTCTTCCCTCTACCATCTAAGCCACATCCCCTCCTACTGATTGTTCTACCATCATTCTTCACTCTTCTCATAGCATGGTACTATCCACTGGCATAGATTCAAACACTGAAGAAAGTATGATTTCTTTTCTATTTAAATAACTCCTACATGAAAAAAATCAAACCTTGCAACAAAACCACATGGTTCTTTGCAAGACTACATTGTTAGGCCCAGAAAGGGCGTCATATAGAGCTCGATGGGGGCTAGAGTGAACCAACACCCACTAGTGCACCAATTGGCCATTCTATTCATAAGATGGATTGTGTTTCTTCATCTAGTTCTTAACCATGTGTTAGCCCAACATTGTACCAATCAATTTTTTTGGGTTGTTGACCTTTGACCCTTTTTTTGGGTGTTTTTTTCCCAACCCTGACTTTATTCCCTCCAATCTAATCACCCTACTTCCCTAGCTACCCTATTAACTTAGCTACATTACTGACCTACATCTTGACTCTACCTACCAACTCCTTACTTATTTGCCCTTTATTTTTTCATGTTTAAACTTTTCTTTTGGCTAAACCTTTTCCTTTTGGCACAACTTCTAACTATTCATGGCTAGACCTATATCTTTTGGCTAAACCTTTGACTTTTGGCACAACTTCTAATTCTTCTTCACTAAACCTATATCTTTTGGCTAAACTTTTTTTTTGGGGCACAATTTTTAACTTTTCTTGGTTAAACCAATCTTTCTTGGTTAAACCTTTTCCTTTTGGCACAACTTCTAGTTCTTCTTGTCTAAACCTTTTATTTTTAGCACAATTTCTAACTCTTTTTAGTTATATTTATATCTCTTGGCTAAACTTTTTCCTTTTGGCACAACTTCTAACTCTTCTTGGCTAAATTTATATATCTTGGTTAAACCTTTTCCTTTTGGCACAACTTCTAACTCTTCTTGGCTAAACCTATATATCTTGGTTAAACCTTTTCCTTTTGGCACAACTTCTAACTCTTCTTTGCTAAACTTATATATCTTGGCTAAACCTTTTCCTTTTGGCACAACTTCTAACTTTTCTTTGCTAAACCTATATATTTTGGCTAAACCTTTTCCTTTTGGCACAACTTCTAACTTTTCTTGGCTACATCTATATTTTTTGGCTAAACCTCCATCTCTTCACAGCTAAATGTTTACATGTTGACAAAATTTCTATATCTTTTTAGTTAAACATCTATCTTTAGGAAAAACATTATTTTTCAACAAAACCTATATGTTTTCTTGGTTAAACTTCTACCTTTTGGTAAAAAATTTAACTTTTTTTGGCTAAACCTATATATTTTATAATTTTTCTTGACAAAACTTCCATCTATTCATTGCTAAACCACTTACATGTTGGCAAAAACTCTATCTATAATTAACTAAACTTTTATTTCTTAGCAAAACCTAAACCTCTTTCTAGCTAAATTTTTACCTGTGAATAAAACCTTTATATATTCATGGTTAAACCTCTCACTTGGAAAACCTTTGAACTTTTCTTGTTTGAACTTTTACATTTTAGCAAAACCTTTATCTTTTTTGCATTATATTTTTACCTATCAATAAAACTTCTATTTCTTTTTGGTTAGACCTTTACAAATTGGAAAAACTTCTAATTCTTCCTAACTAAACCTATACCTCTTAGCAAAACTTCCATCTTTTCATGGCTAAACCTCTATTTGTTACCAAAACCTTTACCTTTTGACATATATATATAGTTGAATTAAACTAATGACTATTTTTTCGACAAATTTTTTTAACAAAATTTTTGGCTATCTTATTAACGTAGCCATCATATTAACATAATTACATTATTGACCTAACTTTTTCCTTATTTGTGTACACTACCTATTTATAATTTATAAGATACAATTGTCTACCATTATATGTTTTACAAAATATGAAGGTATTACATTAAATGAACTTACAATCATTTAAATCATATTTGACCCCTTGATGTCAATAAATGGTAACCATGAATGTAGATATTACACATTTGATTAGTTTTTGTGACCCACACATAGGTAATGCATATTTTGGTAACTATTGTTATAAGCTAAAATAGTTGAAGATCCAATAAAAAAATACAATACCCACATACAATGACAATGTCATTTCAAATTCAATACATTCCAATAATTATTACATATTTTATGACCAAAATGTAAACATTTTTTTCTTTTGGATTCTTTTTTTTTTATAAATAATTTTCTATGTCGTTTTTTCCTTCTATTTTTTTTAAAAATTTCTTTTACCCCTCCCACCCCCACCCCCCCCTTTTTTTTGTTCTAGGTTATTTTGTTCTATTATTTATCACAATTAATTTTTTCTTCTAGTTTTCTATTTTTTGTCTTCGTCATTTTTTTCATTGAACATGCATATTTTATGCCCAACATTTGGGCACATTGCGTAAACCATCCAAAAATACCAACCAACATTTTATGTTTCAAATCAGAGTATTACAAAATCATTCTAACAAAACTAATGTTTATTTTATGGCCCTTCTGCAAGTATTTCACATTGAACTTTATGTTTTTGAAATTCTTTTAATGTAATAATATAACATTGCAATATGTTTCAAACTCATATTTTTAGGGAAAATTTCAAAAACATGCAAACATAATACAAAGTGAGGTTACAATTACACTATAACAAAACTTGTATGTATTTGAAAATATAAAATACATTTTCATTAGCTACCATATCATGTGTTCACCAATAAGTTAGTTGTTGTTGTAACCAGCTTAATAGCATGTTGATGAATGTAAAGTTGATAGTGATACAATTGGAGTTGAATGACATTGGTTATATAGTGGTATTTCATAGTTGTTCAAAATTTGCATCGAATACATGACACACATTAATATGCAAGTTTGAAAAATGTAAACCAAACTCCCAAAAAATTACATGGGTATGAACATATATAGTCTATTGGATTTTCTTAAAAAAAGAAAACTGAAAAAAAATTAAAGGAAATAGAAAAACAAAACTTCATCTTTTGGAATTTTAAAGACAAAAAAAATGGAAAAATAGGGGGAAAATAATATTATATTATATATATATAGGACAAACATAATAAAAGAAAACAAAAACTTCTAGCATTTAAAAAATACAAAAAATGAGAATATGAAGCAAAAAGACCCCAAAAATCTTATTATTCCTGGTTCACTCTGGCCCTCCATAGGGGTATTTAGCATATCGTGTTTTGCTCAGCAAAATGGTTGTAGGGGTGAGTCGCCACTACATTGTAGCTTTCATTTGCACCATGTCTCCTCTTCCTCCTTGTGTCCTTGCCTCCTCTTTCACCTCCTCCAGGTGCTGTGCTCCTCCTCCATCTATAAACTCCCTTTGCAAACTCGATTGTTTCACAAAGCTCAGTTATGTAGTTGCATCAGAATCAAAATGCATTTAACTTAATAATTGCAAGTTTTAAACAACGAAGCTTTGCTGCTGCTGCTGCTGCTGTGCAAGGCTGTTGTTGCCATCGTTGCATCATCTCCAGCGAACTTTCTACAAGCATGAGATCGAGGAGAAATCTGCTGATTGAGTGTTTGTTTTCTTTTGTCTTTTCTCTTTTGTGCAGATGGCCTTTCTCTCCTGCTGTCAGGCGTGACCGAGACGTGTTTGTGGTCAGCCACCGAAATATGATCCAGAAAGGGATGGTTGTGTGCTGCCAGCGGCAAGATTTAGCGGAAAAAACCGGAGCAGTGGAGACAAATTCCAAAGTGCTCACTTCTGGAGAAACTCTTCATCGAAAGATCAGTAGAAGGTAAACACACACACACACACACACACTTCCTGAACCCGCTTTATTTGCAAAGATTGAGCCGAAGAAGTTCCTGATCGAATGATCTCAAAGGGATAACAAACAGTACACCGCCGCTGCTGAGTACTAACAAACATTGCAACAATGTTAGAAACTTTGCATGAAACATGGACCTTAAACCCTAAAGCTTGAAGGTAAACCCTAAACCCTTCCTGAACCCGTTTTATTTGCAAAGATTGAGCTGAAGAAGTTGTGGATTGAATGATCTCAAAGGGATATGCCAGAGTCAAAACCTCAATGTCAGGTTCCATCAGTGACGACAAACAGAATGCTGCTGCTGCTGAGTGCTAACAAACATTGCAACAATGTTAGAAACTTTGCACTAAGCATGGACCTCATCCAATTTTCAATATGTGTTTTGAGAAAGCAGGTGAAACCCTAAAGCTTGAAGATAAAGTGGTCATTCTTGCTTGGCAAATTTTGCTCCTTGGCATTTTTTGTTTGTTTTGAGTGGATCTTGCTTGGCTTCAACAGCCAGCCTCCAAGGCTGCAATTCCATAGTTCTTCTTCTGTTTCTCTATGTAGTTGATTTGACGTTAGATTCTTTCTTGGTTCTCGAGGATCTTGCAAGAATGTAGAAATTGGTGACAACAGATATGCCCTCATGAGGTTTGTTCTTCCTTCAAGAGTTTGGATGCTCATTGAGTTTTGAAACATTATTGTGTATCCTAGCAGAGGGCAAGTTTTACCCAGGATCTTCATGTGCACAACACTTTGTTTGCACATAGAGCCTAAGCTTATGTTTTGTTCATGGTTTTGAGTTTTGACTCCTTATGTGACCACTTTGCTCATAGGGAAACCTTGTTGTTGAGTACAAGCGGTACCAGTTTGCTACTGGCATTTCTCAATTTCAGGTACTTTTAGAAGGGTGTCTTTTATCATCCTTGTTGTTGTTACTCATGTTGTTTATGCCTCAAAACATACTTCTTTTTCTTCAGTCACTCTAAAATTCCTTGAATTTGTTTCTAAAGCATATATTAGACTTAACCAAAATCCCAGAACCAATAATCATGTTGTTTCCTTTGTTGGGAAGTGTCAAATGGATGAGGGGAGTGGTTCTGCAGTGGCACAAGGCCTGATTACTTGGGAGTTCAGACAAATCCACCATCTTTGGCATTGTGCCCGCTTGCCCCTCCTTGCATCTCCACATCTGAGGAAGCAAATGACCCTGCACACTACGTGCCCCCCTGGTACTACAGGGCTGCACTAATCATTCTTCCTTGATTGAGGCTTGTACTTTTTTTGGAAATAAATACTAAACCCTGATGAGAAGGCTTAAACCTTCCTTGGTTTCTGCTGTAGTTATGCATGTAACATTTGTTGTCTCTCTTGATTCTAGTAAGAACTAGGCAGACATATACCTGTGCTATCCCTTTAGGCAGCTTGTGCAATTGTGATGGATTTCTAATGTGAAACAATGTGGAAGTTCAATGAAAATGTCCTGTCTTTCTCTTGCATCCTTCAGGACATATAATCCAGAAGATGGACGAGGAAGGAAAAATCCTGCATCCAAGGAGAAGGCTATGGCTGAGCTTCTAGAAACCGTAAGTTGATTCTCATACGACATCCTGCATGCAGCATAATTGAGGCACCATGTTGAAGTAGTAAGATCTATCTGTTGTCAATGTGTTGCAGATCCAATCAACCAAGCCTGACAACTTCACACCCCGGATTGTGGAGAAAACTGACGACTATGTCTATGTGGAATATTCCAGCCCTTTCTTAGGGGTGAGTCTTTGACCATTCCTGCTATCAAGTCAGGTTGGTTGCCCTGAGTAAAACCTTAGACCCAAAGAACATTAGAAGTGTTCTAAAACATTATAACTCAAGTATCTAACTCTTAGAAACTTATAACTCTACATTATTTCTAACTCTTCAGAATGTTATAAACTCTTCATTTTGACAACCTGTTGAGTGTCAGTCCATGAAATCCCTTGATGTCACTTCAAATGTTCTCATTTGTGGATCATAGCTTGAGGAAGAAAATTGTTTAAAGGAAAATGGTCTAGATTTTTTTTGATCAAAGCAGTAGCAACTGCTTGCAGGCACTTATGTGTGTAGAACTGGTTGATGTGCACAGTTTGTGGATGATGTGGAGTTTTGGTTCCCCCCTGGTAAACGATCATTGGTAGAGTACAGGTCTGCATCTCGATCAGGGCAGATTGACTTTGGTTTTAATCGCAAAAGAATCAAGGTATGTTGGAACAGATTTCACTTCTGTTCTAGAAGAAAATATCAGTCCTTTGACATGTTCCATCTGTTATTGAGAACTCTGATTTAGTTATTTCACAGTTCCTGAAGACTCTTCTTTCCACTATAAATCTTTGATGATTTGGGCTCATTTTGTACACAGGCCTTACGCAAAGCATTAGAAAGCTATGGATGGGAGTCTATTGGCTTTTGATTTTGACCAACATCAAGTGCAGCAAGTCTGTCAACTTTCATCTCTTCTATTTCATGACTGGAGGTAAGAGCACAGTCTTACCCTTTCATAATTTCTGTGCAACTGATATGTAATTTGTGTCAGATTGCAAGAATTAGCTAGGTTTGGCTTCTCGAATCACTCTTGGTTTGATCTCTGAAAGGATGGAGGGATTAGGTCAGGCAATCATTTCAAATGGCTAGTGCTCAGTCATGAATCCAACAGTGCCACTGAAGTTCAGTGCAAGAAGGCGAGTCACTATATAATCTGAACATCCAGAAACTAATTCTCATTTCATGTTGTGCAGAGTTCAGCCTGCTGTTCATTGATTAGTTTCACCTCAGTCAATATGGATGCTGTACCAAGGTGTTCACATTTAACTAAGCAATACCTTATGTTTACACCACCTTGCAATGACAGTTTTTGCTATGTATGTAGCTGACTTACAAGGAAATCCTGTTTAGAAGGAAATCAATGGATCTTCTCAATCTTCTACAGAGTCCAAGATCAAATTCTATACTACACTTCCTGACATGGTTGTCAGATTTGCCTCTGGCTCACATGGACTCAGAAATTATTGCTGGATTCAATGGCAGATGTTAATATCCTGTGACATTTAGGTTTCTGTGGGGTGACATTTGAGGCCACAACTAATCTTACCTAAGGGTTTACTCAAGCCTCCTGCAACAATTTCTGAAGGAAGATTTTGAATGGCCTTACCTCTCCCCTCAACCTGTTATTTTGGATCATGTATCCTTCAAGCCTCCAAAGAGGCCGATCCCTTTCCTACACACATTCCTGATGGTGCCACAAGTCTTGACGTGCAATGCTGAAAGCAACGTATATGAAAGCAGAGGCATGGAAACCCAGTAAAAGTGGCTGTGGTGAAGCTCACTTCAACAGTTTTGAACTTGGTTGCTTGCAAGATGAGGCTGTCCCCTCTCGACCACATCTTTCAAAGATCCATGAATAGGGTCTTTCAGGGATGTGCTCCTTGGCATCTATTACCATTCCAACCACAAAGGACTTCTCATTTAGGTTGTTGAATAATAATTGCAAGACTAGAGAACTTCAATGCTGCACTTGAACTCACTCTACGCTATCCTGTTAGGTGCATCACTTACCTCACCTAGCAGGGTCACTGGCACCTTACCTGACATAAGAGCCAGGGGCTTGACCATTCCACTGTACATAATCATGAGATGATTGTGCTTGACAAAATTGTATGTTATGAGACACAAAAATTTGCCTTTGGATTGCACTTCAAATTCGGTCCTACAATTTTCAAGTAATGTACCAAGGAGTCAAGGTCCAGGGCATAGGGCTTCTTTCCCTTCAGGTTGTGATGCTTGACAGCAGGGCCTTCCCAGCAGGACCCTATTGGGGTAAAAGTCAAGTAATGGTTCCTGAAATAAAAGCTGGGTGGGATATTTTGGCCAGGGTGAACCAGCACCCATGTTGGTACCTTGACCTTTTACATTGAGGCCATCATAGGTAGATAGGCTGGTGAGCGAGCATTTAAGAACTCAGACAAGGTTGATTCCTTACAAAGTTTTCCTCTGCTTCTGTGAAGCTTAAAGAACATTTGTAGCCCTCCACCTAGCGCTCCCAACATCACAAAAATTGCTACAAAATAAAAATCAATAACTTAAAAATAACTAGCATTTTCATATTTATAAGTAAGGAGGAATTCAAAACAAAGGTTAAAGGGATTTTATGATGCAACCCCAAACTCTTTAAGAGACCCAAATGTGAGTCCTAAAGTGAAAAAAAAAAGAAAAAAAAAATTGGAACATGCTCCCTAACTTGCAACAATTCGGGGGTAGGAAAGCGGGTTGGAGCTCCGGGATGGGACGAAGACGAACTCACAAGCAAGAGTTCAAAATGAAATCAACTTGCACAACCAAGAAAAGAGGGTAGTTAATGCACGTTAAAAAGAAAGTGGTGCAACAAACTTACTAGGGACAACCTCAAACATAAGTTTTACACGACCCACAACCTTTGGGAGGAGGCACCACTCCCCTCCCTATAATATATTATGTGTTTCTCCACAAGGACTACATTCAAATGTCAATTTTCCTCAGGATTCCTAAATGAAAGTCCTAAAACTAGGACTCTTATTGTTTCAACATTTTGGATGTTCATATCTTTTTCAAATCAAGTATGTTTTGAGAATGCAAAGGCAATATCTTATAGCCTTCAAAAATATATTTCCAATTATGTATAGCATGCCCCAATTAGACCTCATTTGACCCTTGATTTCAAGGGGTTTGTGATTGGGAATCAAATTTCCAATTTGCCTCCCACCCTTTCTTTTGATCATAACTTATGCAAATTGGGTTTAAATGAATAATGAAAGGGCACTTTAAGCATTTAAGCTTCAAAAAAATTTAAATGGTGTCTTAAGGGCCCAATTTGATGTTTTTTTGCCTTTCCGACTAATGTTTTAAACATTCGTAATTCTCGCACGAATGTAACTCCCAAAGTGAGAGTGCATTTGGAAGTCATTGGGCTCCATACCTTGCACTTTCCCTCATTTGTGAAAGTTTGTTTCACGCCTAAACACATTTTCTTGGCCTCATGGGCCTTTGCATTCCACATTTAATCAAGAATTTAATGTTAGGGTTATGACATTTTAGACTTGTAAAACTAGAAATATTTGTCCCACCCATGGTTGGTAGGGTTAGGCATTGACTTAATACTTGCCTATGACTTTAAATGAGAAGTCCATCGAACATCTATGCATAAAATTTGTTAGGATAGTTGTAATTTTAATTATGTGTATGTACTTTGGTTATGTGGAATCAAACTTCTTCATCAATCATCTTTATTTATTTTTCAAACCACCTATCCCCCATTCCATTTGCATTATGTACACAACATGCATTGTGTTGTAGGCCCTACTAATATCTTGGTTAACATTAGAAGCCACTTCACATTTCCCAATTTTTTTCATGATGAACATCTTTTCATTTAAATAACTAGGTTCCTTCAAAAAATATCCAAAGTTATTAACCTTGTATTAACCACACATTTGACCTCTTTAAGTGTTAAACATGTAGTTATCTTATGTATATATGTGACTTTTTAAAATATTAAATTTGTAATATCAGATGTATTGATTTGATTTTTAAAATGTTAAATCTAAGTTATTAGATGTATATATTTGACTTCTTAAAGTTTTAAATCATAATCTATAATTATTTTGTTAGATATATGTTACCATGTATTAGTACATATTCGACCTTTGTATGTGTTAAGTTAGAATCAAATAAATGTTAAGTAATTAGTTATCATTAAGCATTTTAATTCCTAATTAGTCAAGTAACTACTTTAGTTAGTAGTTAGTGGTACATATTTTGAATTAATGTTAGATTATTACTTCATGTATTAGTAAGAACCACCTAATTTATTTAAGGAGGTGAGTTTGAATCATTTTGTATTTTTGTTCATTTGTAATAACATTCATAAAATTGTTTTACTATCTTTTGAATTTGAATTTATACATTATGTTTAGTTTGAACATGCATGCATAGGAATAATGAAATTCTTATGTACATGTATTTAAAAAGTGTATATTTTGTCTATGAACAAAAAAATTCATCGTCATGCACACAATACTAACACCAATTTTAATGTAGTCCAATTGGTGCAATATGTTGGCAACATGGTGAGATCCTGGATATTTAAAATTTAGGTAGATGAACAAACCTCGATGAACAACAACCATAATGTTGTTCATTGATTACATTTTTTTGCACCCATTGAACCAAGTTTTGTGTGTACATTGTTCCAAGATTTTTGGATTTTGATGGATGTGTCCGTCATAACCTTACTTTGAGAGAGTGTGAAGATGGAACTCACACTCCCAAAGTTGGGACTTGGGAGTCCTTCGAGACTCCCAAAATTTCAGAATTTGATTACAGGGGCCAAAACACATGGCATTAGGGTGTTATTTATATCATTGGAAAGCTATCAAAGTGTAGATGTCGAAAATGAGCTCTCATGGGCCATTTGGACATCTGCAGCACAAGTTATGGCAAAAAGAAAGGTCGAGAGTCAAACTGACAGTTTGACTCTCGACCACTAAAAGTTGGGAATCGACCCGACCCTGATGCATGCAGGTTGAGTGCGATAGACTATTGGAAAGATCTCAAGGAGAGTTACAAGTTTGCTTTAGACCTCATCTCAATCAGAGGTCTGAGCAAAAAATTATGACGTCGCAAAGTCCCAAGAATTCAAACCAGGATAATTTCAGGACTTCTCTTTGAGAGTCCCGGGACAAAAAGCCATTCGGATGTGAGTGCCGTGGAGAGGCACATAGTATACTATATGGGGGAAGGTGGTGGCTTCCCCCGAGTCCAGGTCGTGATGAGTCTTGTGAGTCCAGAGTTGCATGTGACTCGTCCTAGCACCAAGGGTGCTCCAGAAAGTGAATTAACCAACTTGTTAGTTGGTTTGATGCAGGTTCGAGTAAGTAAGTAAAATTTTTCACTCTTCCTAGTCCCATCCCAGAGCTTCAACACGCCCCTATACCCCTTCTAATGTTGAAAGCTGGGAACGTGCCCCGAGTTCTTCACAATTCCGCTGTTAAGTAACTTAGACCCAACTTGGGTCTAACTAGGAACTTGGGAGCGCGTCAGTGTCATTAATCAACCCAATGCAACCCTAGAAGTTAGGTATGGTGGTGCCCAACACAAGTTCCTCTCATAAAATGGGCTATCAGATCTCATCTTGAATTCCATGATTGATGTAAAATGCAATGAAAATGACATCACAAATTACACTCTTCAAATGATTCCATAAAAAAATCATATATGCAAACGTTATCATGTTTCATGTCCAAAATAAACTATAGAAGGCACATTATTCAAAGCTCAATTTTAAAAGATGCCATGTTTGAATGTGGTGATCATTTACAAAATATCCACGATCCATTAACCCCTACATTTTCGAATAAAACCCTAATCCAAATTCTAAACCCTACTTTAATCAAAAGTTTAAAACTAAATGCCTAACCCAAACCTTAAACCCAACCTTAATCCAAATTTTTAATTATAACTTTAATTCAAACCCTAAAACTAAAACCCTAATCCAAACCTTAATCCAAAGTTTTAAACTAAAATTTTCATCCAAACCTTAATCCAAAGTTTTAAACTAAAATTTTAATCCAAACCTTAATCCAAAGTCTAAAATTAAAACCCTAACCTTAAAACTAAAACTTGAATCCAATCCTTAATCCAAAATTTGAACTAACCCAAACCTTATAACTAAAACCTTAATCAAAACTTTAATCCAATTTGTCTAAAACTAAGACATAAACCCCTAGAATTGAAACCCTAACATAAATTTTAAAACAAAAATCCTAATATAAACGTTATAACCAAAACCCAACCCTAAAATTAAAACTTCAGTCCAAACCTTATAATCCAAAACCTTAATTTAATTCCTTAATCCAAACTTTGCAATGAAACACATAATCCAAAACCCCAAACCTAAACATTTAAAATCAAATTTTTAGTTTGAAATTAAATTGTGGTGCCCACTTGTAGATCATTCATGGCTAACAAGGATGGACACTAGTGTTATCAATTCGTCAAATTCCACCAATGTGAAATTGGTTAATATTTTGAACAACCTTGGCATTGCTTGCATAGTAGCAAACACATCTTGAATTCTCACACATGGGTCCACTAATTGACCTTCACTTTCTTCCAATTCATTAACATTCAACATGCCAAATGAATTGGCTAGAATAACTACACATGACTTTGCCTATCCATGTCCATGAACAAAGTTCCAACATCTCATCATCACTTGAGGAAGAGGAGCTATAACCATCTCCCATATAATTAAAACCATGACTTGAAAATAAAGCCGTGATCTTCAAGTGGAAATGCCTTTCACAAGTGAAATGAAACAAACAAAAATGTGAAAGTTGTTTCCACTTATACAATCCACTATAAAACAAAGCTTGTGGATTTAAAATAAAGGTCATGGATTAGCTTTTGCACTAGGGTGATAACAAAGGTTTTAAATTCACATTAATTTGTATTGCATTTTTGGGTTCATGGATTAGGAACAAGAATAAAGTTAGCGTTATGAACTATGATTTTGGACTAAAATTATGGTAACATTTGTATACATTTAAATAAGCCTTATGTAGCACCCCAAATAACCGTTCGCCTAAATAACCTTGTAAATGACAATTAAGTATCCTTTACTTTATGTAGGCCCTTACATGATCCTAAAATATCCCCTTTAGGTACCTTTTAAACAACCCTCTAAATTGTACCATATGGATAACCTCAAACAAGGTAAGCCCTTAGTTAATCTTTAAATATCCCCTAGCTAGATTTTAAATAACCCCCTAAATAGCCCCTTCTGTAACCTTATAAGTATTCCCTAGGTATGCCTTAAATTTGAAAGTCCCTAGGTAGTCTCCTTAATAGCCTTTTCGGTAGCCCCTATGTAACCCTATATGTATCCTCTAATTTAGGAAGTATGTAGGTTATTGTATCCTTAATAATCCATCCCTAGTTAACCCCATAATGATTCCCAAAATGATCACAAAACAACTTCCAATATAGCCCCTTAAATATTACCCTAAGTGTACCTTAAATAACCCCATATGTATCCCCTAATATAGGAAGTCTGTAGGTAGTCTCCTTATTAATCCCCTAATTAACCCCTAAAATGACCACAAAACAACCTCCATTATAAGGTAAATAATACCCTAAATGTACTTGAAGTAACCCCCTATGCAACCCCATAAGTAAACCCAAAAAATGTCTCTAGGTAGCCTCTTAAATAATATATAGGTAGCACCAAAAGAACCTCATATGTAACCCCTTGATAGCCCCCTAACTAACTGCAACAAATATTTTCTAAGTTTCCCCTAATTAAACAATCCCTAGGTTGGAACCTAAATAACTCCTTAAGTAGTTTCTAATTGCCCCAAAAGAACTTTCTAAATAACCCCCTAATTAACCTCACAAATATTTTTAAAATCTTCCTTAATTTAAGCAATCTTTAGAATGAACCTAAAATAACCCTTAAAAAGCCCCAAAATAACCCTCAAAATAATCCTCTAGGTAATCCCTAAATGATTTTTATATAACCCTACAAGTAAGTAATCGTTAAGTATCCCCTGATCTAGAAATACCCTAAGTAGCCCTTATACACCTTCTAGGTAATCCTTAAACAATCCATAGGTAGATAGTAGGTAGACCATAGGTAGCTTTTGGGTAGATATGTAGGTGGTGTATGAATACTTTTAGGTAGGTACGTAGCCCATAGATAATTAGGTAGTTGGGCCTTACATATTTCACCCCGGGTCCATCATCAACGACCATGAAAGTAAATTAGCCTATGGTTAGAAAAGTGATCATGGTGCTTAAATTTTGCAAAGTTATCTTGAGTTTTTATGGTTGATCTAATCTTTTAGTGACTTTATGGATAGTTCAAAAAGGGCAAATGAGAAGGACAATCGGGAGGAAAGTGAAGTTGAAACCCAATGTTACTTTATGGATAATTTTATTGTAATTAACAATTGCGATTAACCATATAGTTAATTGAGTTTATTTGTTATGGGTATGTAGGTATCCAAAAATGTTTTTGTTGTTGTTGCACTTATGTGAATGGTTAGCTTATTATGAAATATATGATTGAATTATTACTATTGTTATTAAACGCCACGAAATCATTTTGATGTGAAAGGACACTAATGTATAAGCTAGAAACTGAAATTAAAAGATTTCAAAATAGAAATTTTTGAAGATTGGTGAAATTAAGATTGAATAATTATGATAATGAAATATTTTACAATACACATGTTGTGAGGAATTTCAACAAATCTCTTAACTTGATTTACATTAAAAAATTAAAAAATTAAAACAACTTTGTAAATGAATGTTTTTTAATAAATTCAACAACTTTTCATTAATTAACAAAATTTGCAACAAGCATTGTTTAATAATTTTATTTTATAACCATTCATTTGGCAAACACCATTTCGTTGATTTCTTCTTAAATGTTTTAAATTAAATCAAGAAAATTAGGGAAAACAGAACCTAGGAATTTAAATTTAGGAAAGTTGAAAAATGAATGAATATGCATATGTTGGACATTGGATGAATCTTGGAAAATTAAATAATATATTAATTTTAAAAAATGATGGATATTCAAACCATGGAAATTTGATAATGGATAAAACCAAGGATGTTGGGAAAGATGGAACTTCAGAAGTTTAATGATGATGATAATTAGAGATGGTATAAATGAAACATGTATAGGGTCCATTTTGCACCATAATTCACTTAATAGTTCTTGATTAAAAATTGTATTCAAATGCAATTTAGTCGAATATGAATGTTTTGAGATATAACCCCATACATGTTTTGAAGGAGTTACAATGTTATAAAAAATCAAACACCATCTTTTCTAATTTGAAATCAATTTAACGATTTTTGAAAATTTTAGTCATTTGATGTAATTCCCATGGACAACTCAAAAATATATTATAAGGAGGAAGGTGGTGTCTCCTCCCAAGTCAAGGGTGAAATCAAAGTATGTATGTGACCCAAATTTGTTCCATTTACATTAAACAACTTATATTGTTTGGCTTGTACAAGTGAATTGAATGAAAGGTGCTTGTGAATGTCATTTAGTTTTAAATATTCTCTTCAATTTTTTGTTTTTGCAAAAAATTACAAACCTAATGCACAAAACCTACCACAATAAAAAAATTTCTAAAATACATAAGGTTTAAAATTAAAAAAAAACAAAAAGTAAGCTAAAATTTAAATTTGTTTCAATCCCATCTTGAAGTTTTGGCACACCCTTGGTGTTCCAATACATGGAGTTGGGGAGTGCGACACATGTTTTTATTTTTTAAATTTTTTTCTCATTTTGAAAAATTACTACCAATACCTTGGGACAAGTTGAAAGGTGTGTCACAAAATGTTTATATTTTTGGAGAGAAATATTCTATTGTTATTACATTCATTTCACAATAAAATTTTATGGGACCTATTATTACTCATATCAATTTTCCAACCTTGGAAAAATATTATTAAAGGGTTTAGGAAAAAATTGAATGCCAAGCATGAATCAAATTCCTAAATTTTTTTTTGGTGAAAATACAAGTGATAAATAAATATTGAAATTTTAATTAACATGAATCATATGTTATGCACCCATAAGTTTGTCAAATGCTATCGGTGATAAATAACCTCTCCAATTCTTGGTTTTTGCAACATAATGCAAACCCAATAAATGATAGAAAACTATAACAATAAAGAAATTTCTAAAGTACATAAAGTTTAAAAAGAATTAGGCAAAAGTAGGCCCAATTTAAATTCAACCACCTAGAGACACAACAATCAAAGACAAGAAGGGAATTCTCATCCTATAAATGGATTTTCATTACCTAACCTAATGCCAAAGCCTAAGGAACCATAGAATCATCATCATTTCATGTTGGTGGCTTTGCACTTGAACAATTCCATTAGATTAACAATATCAACTACCTAATATCACAAATTTAAAATTGTTTTGTGGGTTCTTCTACATGTCACTTTACATGGGTTTGACCATCTAGTCATCAAGTTGCATTGATGGGATGGTTACTTTGATCGCCTTGTTTCCATGGATCTAATAAATGATTTTTGCTTAGTCAAAAAAAAAAAAAAAAAGTTTAAAAAACCTTGGATGTTTTTTTTCATTATCATTTTCATAAAAAAATTTAATTATTGCACTACAACATAAAAAAATCAACCACACTCAATAGTAAAATTGTTAACT
>Ga0116227_10005933_pt1 | contig 25198 bp, 16 predicted proteins | sample S1TSphgellanicum_FD_89693 | JGI IMG/M metagenome (GOLD analysis project Ga0116227, IMG submission 89693) | Host-associated microbial communities from peat moss isolated from Minnesota, USA - S1T2_Fb - Sphagnum magellanicum MG | ecosystem: Host-associated > Plants > Peat moss > Unclassified... | reverse complement strand
TGAAATGGTTGTAAAAGTGAGGTAAATTTCATTCATTGGCCTCAAAAATGGGAAAACCGGGGTGGAGCGTATTCATGGGTGGCAAGGCACCCGGGTCACACTAGTCTATATATAAATCACTTCCATCAAGATGTAACTTTGGTGAATGTGAATATCATAATACCTTGACAGCTTCAACACTAATTACATTATTTTCAGAAATGCTGAAATTTTCAAAAAAAATCTTTTTCAGAGCACAAACTTTTGTGAAGGAAAATACAGAATCTTTTAGACTATTCCGAAATGTTTTAATTCTCAACATGCAATCTCCAAAAACAAAATAATTATTCAACACTTAAAGGTTTGAATTGCCATGGTGCAATAATATTTTGCTTCAAAAACTTAAAGATAGAAACTTTCCCATTGAAGAAACAGGAAAGGCAAAATCTCATCATGTTTATAGCTAATCAAAAGGATAGAGATTATTACATTCCATCAATTTTAAATCAGCTGAGTAAGAAATTCAATCATTCATGAATTCCATGATCAACAAGTCTCAAGAACAACTTATTTTGAATTTTTTCCCATTAAGACGATGAATGGTGATTCAAAAACAGCAAAATGTTGTTATTCTTTAGTGAGCTTTAGGAACCAAATTTATTAGTGTTGGTTTTGATTGAATTGTTTGATAACATTTAAATGTTCATTCTCATGAATGAAGATGCCTAAAACTACTAATTTACATATAATATTAATTTAATTTCTTGATTAAATAATAAATTTTAATAATAACATATTTTGAGTTTCAATTTTTTTGGATTGAATTATGGATGAGTGTGAAATGTGTTCAACATCTTTAATGTTAAAAAAAAAAGCTTGTTTTTTTTTTTGTTTTTTTTTTAAACTCGTTTCTGAAAGTTCATCAAATCCACAACAAATTGTGATGATGACATCATGTTCATGACATGTCCAAAATGATATTTGAACCTTCATTCTTTTGGTTATAAGCCAAAACTGCATGCTCACAAAATATATAAATATGTTTTTGTAATACTTCACATTATAGGTTTATTACAAAATTAGATAATTTCATAATGAAATTAATTACACGTGTAAATATTTAATATATTTATTTTATTTTATTTATAAATTAATTTCGTAATTACTTTGAAACTTATAATTTTTTTAATTTCAAAATGGAGATTTTATTACACTAATTTTGAATATATTTCATTCCAATTTATTTATTCAAATTTTCAGTGATTATATTATTTAAAATTCCGAAAAGTTAAAACATTACATTAATTTTTATATCTTGAATCATTTATATAATTTATTTTTTTAAATATCACAATGAAATGAATTTCAATTCTGAAATTATATAACTAAAATTCACATGTCTTTAGATTGTAGATTTAATTAATTTTTTAATTTCCAATTTGAAAACATTACATTAGTTCAAGTTTCACATGTACATTAATTATGATTTATTTTAATTTGATCTATCATTTTTTCACATGTCATATTGTTACATTATTATTTTTATCTCCTATTTTTATTTTTATAGGACGCATTGCAAACAACAAGTGAAAATATGAAATTCATAATCTACTTTCATTTTTTTTGATAATTCAATTCAAGAAATAATTCAATAATACTTGATATTATACATCATCAATAGTAGCAATATAATCATAATCAATCATATTTTAAATGATTGGTTTCAATCACATTAATCAAATCAAATATCTTCACATGAATATCATGTGTTTACCATAATGTCTATTTTGACTAATAGTTAGTTTTTTTAGTCAAAATGAATATACTTAATTTTGATTTCAATTCAATTGAAGATTATCAAATAAATGAAATTCATTCTATAATAATCTTAGTCGCTATGTTATTAGAGAAAAACTATGTTTTTAAAATAATGAAAACTTGTGTTCCTTGAGAAAAAAAAGTATTTTCTGCAAGAACGCAAATTTATCTCAGGAAAACATAATTTTTTTCAATAAATCTATTGATTAAAGTAGTTCAAACCATTTGCATTGAAGAAAATGCCATTTTTCAAGGAACACAACCATTTCCACATGAACGTGATTGTGTTCCTTGGGACAAATGATGGAACCCTGCCAAACTTTTAAAAAAGAAAGAACCCAAGAAAGGGAGAGAAAAAGAAACAAGGGGCTTGGACTAAAGTCCAGGCAAGCAAATAGCCCTACAAAAGGTAGACCACAAGGAGGAAAGGGAACCCACTAAGAACCAAACCCTTCTCCTGTCACAAGAAGCATATCGACCAAAGAAGAAAGGGAGGTAAACCCGATAAAAACTCCAAGCCTAGAAGAACCCTCCCTTGCAGTGACAGCCCATATCGAGATAGCAGTGGCCTGCAAATGTGTTAAATTTGCCTTGGGGAAAAAGGGCAAACCTCAAAGAACATAGCCCCAAAGAGCAATTCAATACCTTTTTCTCTCTCAAAGAACATCAAGGTTTAAATTCAAATCTGTGGAGGGTGATGCCACCAAAGTCCTCTTTCAACTGTCAATAGCCATGGAAGGGGCTAGGAATTGGAGGAAGCAAACTGGTGGGCAGTTGGTGGAAGTTATTAGGTCCAAGTGGGGCAGGGTCCAAAACAAAACCTAAGCAAGCAAAAGTGGCTGAGCCTGTTGGACTTCAATAGGTGAGGCCAGGGGAAGCGGATGGTGTGACGCGAGTGAGGGTTGTCTGTGTAGGGTAAAGCCTGAAAAGCCAGGCTTTACTGGAGTAAGGGCCCTATGAAGCATATTCGAGCATGGGGCCAAACATGGTAACGCCTGCCCCCGTGGGCTTTACATGGCATAAAAACCGCTGCCCTTTTTTCAATGATTTTCTCATGATACTCAAACGGGTACCGGCCAGATACCCACCAGGAACCATGGCGGAATTTTTTTTAAATAACAGTTCAAAAAGACAAAATGATCACCTCTGTGAGCACTACATTTTTCGAAACACCTTTGACCATGTTATGACTTATAAGGTTCCATGCACAACACTAAAACAAGTGGCCAGGCTTTTAGTTTCTACTGGTCAGTCAGAGGAAGGGAGTGGGAGCAGAAATATTTGCCAGGGGCGGGAGTTTGTGTGAGGGGACTTGGGGGCAGTACTTGTGCGTCCAGGGAGGGAACGCTGTGAGTGGAGTGGGGGCAGAAAACCGAAAAACGAGACTGGTGCACTGGTGGGTGCTGAGAGTCACTCAGGCCAGGGCAGAACCCACCCATGGGATCCTACAGAACTCTTGTTCACAGAGACCCAGGAGGCAAGTAACCATGTTGCAAAGTTGATCATCGGGCAGTGTCTTTTCCCTGAGTACTTTCCCCCTTTTCCCCTGCCCAGCCCTAATGTAGGGCAGTGGGTGAAGCAGCACCCCCACTGCTACCATGATAAAAACCTAAAGCACTCAGAGAAACTTTGTAATGTATATGGAGGGCAACTTATATCCATGAATTTCCCTCCTGGACGTGGGGAGGGATATTATGCTAATCCTCAAGGATGGGAGGAAAATTATGGCTACTTGTAGGCGTAAGAACCCTTGCACTATTGAGGAGCAGGCATAAGAACCCTCCCATTCATAAGCCTTGTGATTTATGAAGGTTTGGTTCACTATAAATTTTGCCTCTACCATAGGTAAAGCCCATGGGTGGGGGACATTCTCAAAATGGGGCTGGACTCAGGTAATGCCTCATTCTAGGCCCCTTACTTTGGGAATGCACCTACCCTAGGACTTTACCCTACACTAAAAACCCCAAATTTCATTAAAATTGCTTCTAAATATTACAAATATGACATGATAAGACTAAGTCAGGATCCATAAGTCTAAATCTATCTTTGGGGCTTAAAATGACCTACTCAAAAAGGCAGGGTGCGTATGACAGTGTTTTTTTCTTTTTTCTTTTTTCAATTTCCTGACGGAGCTACCGTGGGCGAGCATCCCTAGACAGATTCAGACAGATTTCGCCAGGTTGGCGACCGTATTTCTTAAAACCGCAGCCAGTGACATAAATGTGACGACACCAAACTAAAAAAAAATCAATTTGCTGTACCTTTTAGGCGATTTTAAACGACCCCCCTCATTTCCCTTTGTATTGGTAGCCAGGGGTTTTTTTTTTTAAAGTAGAGATCTGGTGATAATTCGCCAGAAAAAAAACACCGGTGTGTGGGTGCTGGTTCACCCTGGGCCCCCTATAGATGAACCAGCAAGCACGCACTGGTACCACAATATGTAAAAAGTAAAAAGCATGAATGTTTTTTTGGTAAAGATCCTATCCTACGATGAAATCAGGGTCTCTTTGCTGTGTTGAAAGTACCAGTGTAGGTGCTTCATCCTGGCCCCCCTATAAACACGTGGAACCTTCCCCATTTCCCCCAGCTGTGCAACCACATACCGTATCTAGCAACTTCCTTTTTTCCTCCCTGTCCCAATTCGCTGAAACCAGTGTTTTTTTCTTTGTTTTTTTTCTTTTGTTTAGTTTTGTGGTATAGACAAAGTGATGACTAGCCAGAAGAAAAATTAGCCAAATTTGGTGATAAACCATATATGAAAATAAAAATACATAAGGATCCCTTTGTATTCTTGGCGACCTCCTGGAACTTGTATTAAAAATCTGGCACCTTGGATTTTTTTTTAAGCTTGAAATATGGTGAATTGGGGCCTTTTTCCATGAAAAATCCTTCAATACGTTGGAAAAAGGAAAAAAAATCCCCCCCAAACAAAATTACTATTGAAACACTTTGTTTGCCCATCTTCCCCTTCCCTCATATGATTTTTCAATCTCTATAATTAAAGCTGGAGTGGGTATGTGGAGTTGCAATATAAGTGAGTGAATATTTTCAACTGAGTTGGTCTCTAGCTCCTTTATCACATCCACATATGTAAAGTGTTTAAAACACTATCACATGCAAGAGCTGAGTTTGTGAAACGTTGTTATGTAGTTTTCTATCAATATTAATTGGAAGTTATGTTGTGGATGCTTATTTTGTGGCACATTTTGTGAACCCCATTGGATGTAATTTGGCGTTGCGTGGTGTATATTGTGTTTGAATTAAGATCTCATTTGCTGGGATTTCACGTTCTTGCATTGTGAGCATAAATAGCTTCATCATTTTTGCCCTCCTCTTTTCATTTCTTTCCTTTCTTTTGGGCCTTGTAAGTATATTTTCCAATTCATCTCCAAAGTGACATTGCGCACTTGAGACTTTTGATTGTGTGGTTTCTTAATGTCATCTTGAATGAATTATATTGGGTGAGAATTGTTTGTACTCCAATTCAAGATACTTTTCAATCCCTAATAAGTACTCTTATTTGTTTGTTGTATATGGAGATTGATTATCTTTGAAGATTGTTTGGAAAAAATACAACATCTTATCAAGTTAATTTGCAGTGATGTAGAAAATTTTATTTTCACAATTGAACCAAAGATAGGGTGCAAATGAAGATGAGACATAGTGCCTTTCCAAGGTTGTAAATGGAGATGAAAGAGGTAATGGATTTGAAAGATGTTTAAAGAATATTGATGAGTACAAGCATGGGAAGTTTCCATTGGCTACATGCCAAATTTGCAAATAAGCACATGACATCATGACCTACCATCTTTGACTAGAATGTTTTGTTATTGAAAAGTTGCTTTCAAATAAAATTAGAATTTCTATCGATTCAACAACTTTCAAACTTCCTTTGAAGTCAAACTAGAGGTTGTGAAAGAACTACAAATGGAGAGGAGAAATAGCACTCTTCCAACATTTTAAATGGAGATGAAACAAATGGTGGATTCAAAAGATGTGTGAAGAATATTTTTGTTTCCACTACTGGAATCCTCAAATTATTTTCTTAAGGTCCTTTGTATCCTAGGTGGAAAACATTTCAAATTCCACTTTTTCTTAAAATAACTCATGCTCTTAAATTTTTTTGTCCTTTTTTCGGTCATTTTCTTTTTATTTTGGTTTTGTGTTCTTGTTTCATCTTATCAAAGTTTCTTCAATCATTTCAAACACTACAAGTGTTGAAGCTTGTATTATTGAACTTTATGATTAGATAGTTTACTTGGGTCAAAAATTATTGAATGACGTTAAAAATCAATTTGTTTGTGCGAATCCAACATACATGGCTAAAGGCAATACTAATCATTTTGAACAAATGTGTAAAACATGATTAAAAAACAATATGATGGGAAGTAGGTTAGGTAATATCCAACAAATTTGTCAAGTCAAACTTTGTTGATGTCATTTTGAACAATTGCAAGTGGTGAAGAGAACAACAACCAAATAATAGGCTTGATGCAAAAATTGCAAAATGACAATGGTTGTGCAAATTTGGAATTTGCAAGTAAATACATTAGTAAAATTCTTTGCAAGAAATTGTACTTTGTGTAGGAAATGACTTTACATATAACATTTTGGCCTACTAACTTTGTTCAAAAAACAAATTGGATAGATGAAATATCTTATGTATTTTATTGTTTTAAAAATGTTAAATGAATATTATGTGAGCATGTTAATGAAGTCAAAATATGTATAATTTCTCTAGGAAAATCTTCAATTTCTATATGTTTCCACCTTTTATAATAAAAAATTAAAAACTCATATAACATGCTTACAAAATTATATAAACCATGTACGTGATATGATTTTTTATATTACAATGCATACCTAACAACTAAAGATAATTTTCAAAAACATGAATTGAAATTGACCATTAATTGGCCCATCAATTATTCAATTCAAATGTACTGGTTAGATCACCTTGCAATTGGATTGAAGATATTGGTGACTTTTTCAACAAGTTGAAAATACAGGTCACAAAGGGAAATTATGGAGATTTGCAACATGGAGATTTGCAACATGCAATCTTGCAACATTGAATATGTTGAATCTCACACTTGAATGATGTTTTTAACACCAAAAAAATATCCATGCATTTGCAAAAATTTAGTGATGTCAAGATGTTATTTTGTTAATTAATATGCAAGTTATGTTATATCATTTTCAAAACAATGGTTGGATGATTAAGATATTTGAAGTTATAAAAATATTGCACATTTGAAGATTCACTTAGTTAATTGATAAGATTTATGTAATGGGAAGTATCCAATTAAACCATGCAATGTTATACATGTTGATTTGATTAAACATTACTTGTGGAGCATATAATTTTACAAAACAATTGAATTTTTTTTATTTTCCATGCATATGCACTAGAAGAAAAACATGTATTTTCAACTACTCTTTGCGACTAAATTTTAATTGCAAAAAACATTTTGCAACTAAAATCCTTTTAGTCGCCTAAAACAAGTCACATGTGATAAACTAGTCACAAATGACAAAGGGCATTCTATGAAATAAAAAGTCGACAAATACATTTCATCTTTTGACTCCATTGTATACGTATTGTCACATGCGACTAAGATGCAACTATTTTGGTCATAATTGAAGGCAAATCATGTGTTGCCATGTGTCTTAATATATGATTATTTAAATTATTATTATTATTAACTTAGTTAGTAAGCTAAGGTACATACCTACTTATAAGCTTAAATGGCCTATGTTATTTACTTAGTAGGTTCAGGTTATGTACCTATAGTAGGCCTAGGCTAGTAAGATACCCACATAACTAATAGGTTTACCTAGTAAGCCTAGTACATACCTACCTAAAATACTTACACTACTTAATGGGTTATTTAATAATTTTAGGCTACATCCTACATTTAGGCTCGGCTACTTAACTAGGCTATTAGTTAGGTTATTACCTAATAAGTAACATGTTCACATATTAATTATGTTAGGTTGAATAGGTAGTTTAGGTGTAGCCTAACCTACTACCTATGTTAGGTTGAATAAATATCTTAGGCTTAACAAGTAGGCTAAATCATCAAATGAGTGTGGCCCATTTGACTAAGGGTCAAATCAAGATGGTTAATTTGATTAAACCCTATCCATTCAATATAACCAATTTGACTAAACCATGGCCATTTTGATAGACATTTGTCCATTTTGACCAAATCTTCAAATTGGCACTTAGTCAAAAAGGTCACTTTTGTCAAGTGTATTGGTCAAATGTAACATGTGTTTTTCGTGCCCCAAAATTTTAATCAAAATGGACATACCTTTTGGTCAATGTGGACACTTCAATCAAGCTAGCCTTCTAAAATGTCATGATTTCTTATGGTGAGAGTTAGGGCACATTGGATTTGGTTGTTATCATGTTTATGGTGTAGCATTTTGCATGAGGTGTTGACATAATAAAAATGCCCAATTTGCATTCTTTGCAAGGTTGACTTGTAGAACTATATAATATAGTTGGGACATAGTTGAACCAAAGTTGCAACAAAGACATTAATCCCTTCAACTACATTTCATCCATCCAACTGACATTTATCATTCATTTATACGTTTTGTGATTCACCAAAGTAGTTGAACATAAGACTTATGAAGTCAACACATCATTTCAAGGAACATGATTGTAGGCTTTGTCATTTTCCTAATTGACATTTCAACAATAATTCAATTATAGAACCCATAGGTGTTAAAAATATTATGCATGAATGACCCTTTAGTTGAGATTTACTTTCAATTGTCCACTAAAATAGTAGACAATTCAACTTACTTGGTAGACCCATATTATTTTTCTAATATTTAAAGAAAATTGTCGAAAATGATATGTAATCGAAAGCGAGCTAGTTGGAAAAAAAGGTTTTCTATTAATGAATCCTTCTAAGTTACTACTCCACCTTTAAATCAAACCCACACAAATCCTCCTATATTGTCAAGGATTTAAAGACAATAAACCTAGTATTTTTTCCACTTTTCAACTATATGTTTCAAAATGACAATTTATAGTTCTTGGAATGAGATTCAATTATCCCTAGAAAGATCCAAAGAAACACTATGAAGATAAATTTCAAAGAAAAAATTATGTGGATACTTCAACAATGAATTAACACCCCAATTTTGCAAAAATGTCACAAAAAAACAAAACTAGTTAACATTCAAATTGAAACAATGTCTATATACCCAAGATGTTGTTCAACAATTGTGAACAAACTTTCAAGTTTCACACCTTGAACTTGAAGGGCACCGATCTCACAAAGTTCATTTGAAAACTTGACATGAAATAAAAAACACATGCCCTTTTACAATAATGACACCAAGGTCTCACAATGAATGCTCAAAAACCTAGTGCTACACACAATTGACGCCTTTAGCTTCCTAGGCAGTTTTTTGATTCTTTCATTGCCTTTAAACTTCTACGTGTGAACTTTTGGCAACAAGAAAGATTGATATTACAATTGAAAAATAAAAAGAAGGAAAAATAAACTTTTACCTAGATACAAGTGATGGTTAGATTGGGTTTTGCGTTCTTGAGTGCCACATTTTGTCAATGTTCCCCATTGGTAGTTGCAACACCTTTGTTCCTAAATTGACTTGTTTTGTTCATTTCATTACATGCATCGTCATTGCCTTTTTTTTGGCACACTACCCCACTCCCCTTCCAACAAAATGATGGCCTACAACTCCCTTATTTTTCAATTCTCGTTTTAGGCTATATAGGTTTTTAGAAATTACTTTGACTATTTTTTTTCACTTAAAAATATCCACCCTTAGCATATTTTACCATTTTTTTTTGCCCTATAAACTAATATTTTTATAATCACTCCCAAATTTCTTTGTGAATTTATCCTTGTGTGTTTTGGATGTTCATTTCATATTATTATTGGTCAAGGCATGCATTTTATTAAGGATGATATTTGGTATTTAACTAAACATTTCTTTATGCATTATATTGGTTCCATAACTTATTACCCACAAAGTAATGATTATGCATAATCTACCAAAAAGGATTTAATTGGGATGAACATTTGCTACTTGTTTTATTTTCTTCTCATAATACTTACAATGTTGCAACTAGATATACCCCTTTTCAACTAGTTCTATAGATTACATCCATTTTTACCAAAGGAATATTTGTTACCAACTCATTTTGGATCCACAAACTTTGTTTTGATCCATGTTTTATCTAGTAGACTTTTTGAGTTGAAATGCCTTCACGAGAATTGCCAAAAAAATGTAGGACACAATTGGTGAATTAATGTAGTTATTTTTTATGGTTATAGCAGTGTCATCTTGAGAAACACTTCAAACTTGGTGACTATGTTTTATGGTTTTTCAAAGCAATCAAGGCACATATCATTAAATTTAAATGTCATTGGTTTGGACCATATAGTATTTAGTACTGTTTACCAAAGAATACAACTAGTTATGATTGACAAATTTGATTTGAATCTTATTTTGGTCAATGTTAATAAGTTGAAATTGTATTGGTAATGTTGAATTTGTAATTCAACTTAGCCCTACACTTATACATGTATTACATCTATTTATCAAGGTTGATAGTTGACAAACTTTTAATAATTATGAAAAATGATATTGTTTTTTAATTACAATATTAATGTCTAATACAATTGTCACATTACCTTTTTGCATAAATATTGCAATAGTTCATTATTCCATTAATGATGACTTAACCTTAATTCAATCAATTGCATTATCATAATTTCACCTCAGTCGTAATCATTATTTTCACGAATGTGATTCTAAGTGTTTTCTCTTTGTGTTTTTGATTTTTTCCTTACATTCATTTTGCAATTCCCTATCATTAGGAATGCAAAATCTAAGAGTGCATTGAAAGATTATTGAAGTGAGCCAAAGAGTAAAAATAGATTCAAGAACCAAATTTTGAAAAACAATAATAATAGTCAAGATTGGCAATGCCCATTCTTCCATTAATGATCTAATTGCTTCTTGAAAACAAAGAGAGTGTACCACCATGCATAACATGAAAGTTGCATGCAATTTTTTTGCCATTTGAAAACCACACCTTTTCAATGTTTTTAACTGATTCATGATTTTAAATTTTGAAGATGAGCTTGTTCAAGAAACTACAAATTTTCAAACATGAAAAGTAGTTCAACACATAGAAGCATCAAATATTTTTTCACTTCCAATTATTGTTTCCATATAATGTTGACCAAAATAAATGGAAAACCAAAAAAAAACAACTATTAATCTTTCCATGAACAATGTTGCATCACAAAAATTCTAATCTAGTGAAGATTAATGGAATTAAAAAAACCCCTTTAGTGGATTATTATGAAATTGGTCAAATTTCAATGGGTGAAAAAAACAAGATGTGATGGACTTTTTAATGTCTATTGCACGAATCTTCATTTTGTTTCGCTTGACAAATTTCTTCATATTTGGGTAATGTGGGAAGATGGGCGTATTGTTACATGAAGGCAAAATCGTTTGATTTTTATTGACCAATAATTGATCCATGAGATGTTTGGTGTTTCAAATGAGTGTGTCGTTGATCCTTTGATTACTAATAAATTTTGCCAACAATTTGTTTAAACCCATTGTTGAGTTTGCATATGCATATGTTGGAACATAGTAATGTGTAATTGTATAGATGTGAGAGGCTTATTGATTGCAATTTGTAGCACTTCTACAGGTGGTGTACTAGCAAGAGAAGATCATTTATTTTAAAAAAAAAATCATTATCACCTTTTCCCTTGTCAACAAAGGATAATCAATGAATTGATTTGTTCCATAATGTTGACCTAGCTTGGTGTTGAGTTAAAATGTTGAACCAAATAGATCAAAAGAAAATCACAATAACAAATGCTTAACAAATTATGAAAACAAATATGTTTTATATAGGATATTTGGTTGATATTTTGCTACATAAATGGTTTTTTTGGGATGTGGAAATTATGAAGGTAATGGAACAATCTTGTCCATAATCCAAAGGTGAGCAAAACTATGATGCAACAATGAATGGTTTGCAATATTTTCCTATTGAAAATGAAGAAATAAAAAAAGATTTGTACCTAAAGATTGACAAGATGTTGTAGTGGTTACCATGGATCAATTCACTTAGTAATCTTGAGTGCTTATTGTTTGTACTACTCTTACATCTTTGTGAAAAACTTTAGTGTTGATTCAATTTGCACGACCCTATTTAGCACATGTCATTTAGATAGTAACACCTAAAGTATAACCTATGGAACCAACATGTAAACATGCACATGTATGCAACAAATTGTTCAATCTATTTTACTTTTTGTTCACCAAATTGTTCATTGTCACATGATTAAAGACCACCATTTGTTGAGGTTACCATCATTTTGCTTATAACACAAGAATTTTTTTTATTGAATTTGCTTGAATGTTAATTTCTTGATTACATTGGCATCTACATGGACTTTTTTTCTACTCCATGAAAAGTTAAGTTGTTTTAATGATTTTCATGAATTCGTTATATAGTTAGAACTCAACATTGTAATCAATGGCAAATAATGTTATACAAGTTTATGTAGTTCATTATATAACCTGAGATGTTATAAACTTGTAAATAAAAATTTGATAATGAATTAAATGAAAAAATGAAATAAATTGAACTTTTTACAAAACATCAAAAATATGTTTAATCTTATTAAGGAATTTTTAAAATTTATCAACACTGTCAATAAGTTACAAAATTAGATTAATGAGTATGAGATTATGTAGGCAATTATGAAGAGCTTTAAAACTCATGTTCAAACACAAGAATCTAACTATTGGGAAGTTTAGGAAAAATGATTCAAAGTTATAGTTGAATGTCACAAGTCAAAAGTAAAACAAGCCACTAATAAAAATTGAAGAGTTCACAAGGTTGAACCAACTTTTAAAACACCAATGCCATGAATTATGTGAATCCTTGCTTATGGTAAAAAAATGTTTGGTTGATTGAAGTAAATAATTCTTTGATTTCAAGGTCGCACATGATTAGTACGACAATCAGTTTCAATAATTATAGGCAATATCAATAGTAATTATTGTTAATTGTCTTAGGGAATACAATAATTTGCTTTTGAATTAAACACTTTCTAATATTCGTATTAGGTGTTGCAACAAAAGCCTTCCAAGTGGGAACCATGTTGAAACAAAATACATACCATCATTGAAGGTATGTTATTTGAACCATTTCATTCCAAAATTGTAGATGAAGTTTTGTATAAACACAAATTAACATTGTATATCAATATGTACCTTGACCATGTGTATGTACCTCCATCCATTGGGTCTACACGAAGTCTTATTTGTGAATCATCATCGATCAATACGAATCCACAAGACAAAGAACCCAAGGTACAAGTTACACAACCTTCCACTAAACAACCTTTAGAGCTCAAAAGTAATGCATCATATATTGATAATGTATTTGAAGAATCAATAGTAGTTGAATCTATAACTAACATTCATGAACCATAGATTCAAATTGTTTATGTTCAAATACTTTTGGGTATAGAAATAATATTCATTGAAAAACTAGCTCATGTTTTATAACATGCTTAGTTAGTTGATTTACTTTATAAATGGATTATGAAGATGAAACCTAAAATAAAAGGTGGGGATAAATGTTAAGAGGTGATCTATAAATTATTTTGTGTGGATTATTTTGTGTTGTAGTTATGTAGATTGGTTGTAATAATATGTAGTGTAAAACTATTAAATAACCTAGGACAAGAACAAGACATTGTTATTGGTTACATTCCGTTAGTTATATTTTTTGGGTCATCATTTTGATTTCATTTTCAAATGTTTATCTCCTATATGTAAGCAATAGAGATGTAATATTGAAGAAAATGATAATGAGAGATGAAAATTGAAAATGATAATGAGAAATACAGATCTTAGGAATACAATTTAGTTACACATTTTTCTCAAGAAACAAACTTGTTTTGTTTGCTGTTTGTAGAAATTTGTGTTGTTTATTGTAAATCAAAGAAATTGAGTACATAATAGTTCATTAAAATAGATTTTATGTTTTAAATGAAGGTTTGAGATCTATCTATGAAGGAAGGTGTTTTGTTTTGTAGTTATGAGATCCACTGTACTGGAATGCTTCAGATTGTGTTTTTGATGTCTTTGGGAAAGCTCTCAATGGGGAGGGGTGCATGGGCTTGGTTCCATGATGTTTGGATTTGGGGTGCAAATTCCATGAAATCCTGCTCATCAAGATCTTTCCAATAACGCTAAAGGCACATTCCAATTCCTCTGGAATTTTCAGCTACGATTTAATTTAGTTTTTAGTGAAGAAATCATTCAATATTTGGGTGCATTCTGGGTATGATGGAAAACCCTCAATGATTAGGATCTAATGAACAAATGCAATTTGAATTTTTTTAAATGTAAGATGTGGGAGATATTGAATTTTGAGTAGTTTGTGTTATTGAAAATTCAATTAAATTACAAAAAAACGTTTTGGAAGAAAAATTAGTTGGATAACGAGTTAGTTAAATAGTTTTGAATAATTAGTTGAATAATTATTTTCTCTTTCATTTTGAATGATGAGCTCACTTGGAGTTGAAGATTCAAACATTGAATTTTTTTGAAAAAAAGAACTAATTGAAGACAATAGGGTTGAAGATTTCAAGACATATTCTCTATTTTTAAAAATAATTGATTTATTTCTCTTTTTTTTCAAGTAATGAGCACAAATTAGAGAAAGAAACCAAAATGATCATGTTAGGGTTGAAGATTTCAAATAGTTTCCTCATTGTTTGTAGTACTTAACAGAGCACATCATTAGGGTAGATTGGCTCATCACCAATTGCTTGCTTATGACTGAACATTCTTTTATATCTTCATCATACATGCTTCATTTTAAGCGATTTAAAATGTTATGGGAGCACTAACTCAAGCTTTAGAAATCATTTTTGAAGTGCAAAGATAAAGAAGTATTGGAAAAATAACAAGAAAAAAAAAGGCTTTTCAACTTACAAAATGTGTTTTATTTTTTCTCTTTGGACCTATCTTACTTTCAAACCTCATAACTTTTTTATTTTTTATTCATTTTTAATGATTTAACATGCTATAGAAAAGCCATATGAAGTTTTACAAATCATCTTGGAACTCTAATAACAACAGAGTAACATACAAGGAATTTTTTGAGTGTTTGGGAACCAACCTTTGTAGTGTTAAGTTATTTGTTTTTTGAGTTGTTGACTCTCTTTACTTTTGGGGGCTGTAATTTTCTCATTTCTAATCCATTTCGACTATTGTTAGTGTGTCAGATGCATTAAGAGGAGGGGTTTGAGTTTTGTTTGGACACCATAACAAAGGAGCCCTCCCCTTGGATCTGGCCTGCCCTGAGTGCTTAAATGTTCAGTCACCAGCCGATCTACCCTAGACTTGAAATCTAAGGTTTCAAAGATTTCTTGATTTTGTTGGGTTTGACTGACTAGCACAGTTTGGAGTTAAGCCATTCAGAGTTTTTCCTTGTGTGGGTGTGTGTGTGTTTTGACTCTTCTTAAGTAACAAACACAAAATTCAGAGTCACAGATTGAAACAAATTTGTTCCGCATTGAGTGACGAGCTCACGTCCTTCTTCTTCGCCTCCCAACAATTCAAAGAAAATTTTCTCTCTCTTTTCCTTCTTTCTTTTCAGTACGCCAACACAATTCTTTCGGCGTTGAAGATTTGGAGAACCGGTTCACAGATTTCCCAAATTCGGAGTGGAAGATTTCGAGATCAGATTCTGAGATTTCTTTTGAAATTTCATGTTAGAAGAGCAGCAGAAATTTCGTGGCTGGCATCAGGTTTTGATCGTCATCTTCGCCGTCGTCGGCCTGGTGGCAGATGTTCCAAAAACAGAGTGACGAGCACACGAGTATCGGGATTTGCAGAAAGAGAGATTCTGAGAGTCCCCGTCCCAACGAGCACTTGATGCTGCCTGTTTGTGCCTGAGATTGAGGTACACTTTCTTTTCTCCCCTTGGGATTCTTCTCATTTGTCGTCAGACTCTTTTGCAGTTTTCTCCTTGATCCAAAGAACGCACATGAAGAATGAGAGAAAGGAAGCGGGAAACAATGTACGATGCTCAAAGTTGTGCGGCGCTTTCGATCCAGTAAAGAATTTGGTGAAGATCGTCTAAATTTGGTAGCGGCCACCCGCCTGAACTCCGAATCTGGTACTTGTACCGGAGTCGTAGTGGTACACGAAGGTTTTTTTGTCTTCTTCTTTGTTGGATCCGAACTCTGGGGCTGAGAGAGAGAGAATATTGTTCGCGGGTGTTGAGGGAAGGAAAGCAGAGTCGCATTTAGGGAATGATGACGCCGCTGAGTGCTGCTCCATCACATGGCCTGTTGTCGATTCGTGTTTATGCGCCCGCACCTGCTGTTCCGTGATTCCGTCTCAGCATTCCGTCTGTTATGCGTCCTGTCTTTTTGCGTTTCTCCAGGCGACACATGGTGCTGCAGCTGCTGCTCACCACGTCTGAATTTTCCTCCGTTTGAGAATGTAACGCAGTACGCGCTAGTGAAGTCGGTTTGACAGAGGCAAATCTTTCCACTTTGCGGTTCTTCGACTTCGACAGTTACATGTGCTTGCTTGGAAGCACCGAATTTTGAGCATTGATAACACTAGAGTGCAGAGAAGCAAAATAAAACACAGAGGACAATGAAGGAGGTGAAGGGCTTGTTGGCGAACTGCCAGATCCTGCGCACAATTACATGGTTGTCTTCTAGCAAGGACCGTGAGATCGACGCTGGGGACTCACCACCTTTGCTCAACGCCCGCCCGAGCGCAACATCCCCTTCCAAGTCGCGCATCTGCGCCAAGTTTCTACTGCTCGGTGCGGTCGTCCTGGTGCTGTCCATTGCGCTGCTCAACATCCTCATACCAGCGCGGGCAGGCGGATATACTCTACCTCTCTCCCAAGCCACACTTCTGTCTCTTTGTCTCCGTGTCTCTCTTTCATGCGTCTCAACAGCTCCTAAATTCTGAAATTGCCTGCCTCAATTCTACTGAGCACCCTCTTTTTTTTCTGTCTTCCCAGTTTTGTGTGGGCCTTTCTTGACATGTTCGCGGGCATTGAGCGCTGTCAGATCTCGATAGCGAATTCTGGTTTGCAGTTCTTTTTTGCAGTGTGGTTGAGAAGTGAACAATGCAAGCAGTAGGAATCATCTTTTTCATCTCACCAAGAGCCACATGCGGCTGGAACCCCTGAAGATTTTGCAACTGTCTTCCAGAGGTTCCAGGAGTATGGCCTTTCTGCACATTACACAGATTATGATGTTCTTCTCTTGTATCCTTTACACTGTTCTCTTATCCTCAGTGTCCCCACAAAGGAGCCTCTCATGATATCACTGAAAGAGGAACCTGCAGAAGGAGATCACTACAGTAGCAACCCAAAGGTGATGCCAACATTTCATGGTTATGCTCCCTTTGGAAATGTGAGTGCTGAAGTGGTGGATGCTAACGATGGGAGAGTGGAGGATTTCCAGAAGCTGGCAGAATTGGGGATAAATGTCAAGGATGCAATTGTAATTGCGAAGTACATTATATTAGGAAATCACCATGATGCTTGAACTTTTTGGTGCTGTGGATCCCAACAGTGGAACAACATCACTTCTAGGGGTCTAGCTTCTCAAGGGATATCTTATGTGTCACTGTGGGTACCTCATTTGAGAAATTTGTGCTGATGAGTAGTGCCTCTGGTTGAATTATTTCTGCTGTGTGCTTCGTGCTAACAATCAAGCCAAGACTTTCTCAAGACATGAGAACCCATGTCTGGCAAGAGGAACAAAAAAGAAAGGAGAGGTATACTAAAGCCAGCATAACTGAGAGCCTTGTCTCAGACATTCCAAGTTTTACATCCTTATGGTATAACTTGTTCCCATTGAGACTGGACCCATTTCTTTCTGGTCATAATGAGAGGGGCACATGAGTTTTTGCACTTGTGCATATGGCCTGCAAGCATAGGGTCTGCTCTGACAGTTGGACTTTGGGTATGCATAGGCTGCACAGCGGCTGGGTGAGCTTGTATGGAAGGGGTGGAGACCAAGAAGAAGTACTCTGTTTCACAGTTCGGATGCTGAAGAAAATGGCCTGGTCTGTCTTCTGTTCTTGTCCCTCACATACCTCCCTGTTTGAGCAGATATTAAGAGTTTGGGATCTGGACATACATTGATTTGAGGCTAAATCATTACCCTCCCTTTGGTCATCAATGTATATATTGTATATTGCACCATCTAATGTTAAGCACATTGATTAAATGTTTTTGTTGCTGTTGCAACAATCAAATAGTTCTCTCAACCCTTGCAGTACTGTTGAACATATAGTCATGTAAATGTGAGCATTGGGTTCTAATACATTGGACATTAGGACAGAAGAACCTCAGCACATGCACATTTGTATTTTGCAGCCAATCTGATTGAGGTGGCACTAGTGTTGGCCATGCTTTTCTGTGGCTATTGTTGCATTTAACTCTACCCACAACAATTGTGAGAAAGGTCTGGTAGGCACTTTAAAATGATCCAATTCCAAGTCAGCATACCTCTAAAGGCCAAAAGACATTATTCATGCTTATTTGGAGCTAGGGCACTGAGGACTTGCAGCCTAAGGATAAGAGGCTGGGCACATTGAACCTTGTTGCCATATCAAGGCTCTTGTGAAAGTCTTTTATCTTTGATCATTCTTCATTGAGGGATCATATCATCAGCTTGAGGGTTATGAGGCTGGATACAGTGCATCCTCTTCTCAACACCAAGGCTCCTGTAACACTCTTTGATTGGGAGTTAATTGTGGATAAATTGTCTAGATCAAAATCCAATGAACAACTCTGTGTATGATAACTTCCACTGGATAGAGAAATTTGGAGACCCACACTGTCATCACCATGTTGCTTGTACACCAGCCTTCCATGTTAGTCCTGTTCCTTAATGAGTGATTGCAGAAGTTGGAAAGCATGAACCTCTCCAGCAGAGTTGATCTTTGGTTCTATGTTGAGGGTTTCATTATTAGGTGTAAGGTGGTTTATGATTCTGCCAGTGTGAGTATATAGCACAATGCTTTGCTAGCAGATATTTGGTGATGATATTCGGTCAAGCGCAAGGTGATAATATTCTGTTTGCTTGCAGTGATATTGTTGTTTGGTTATTGGCAATGTGGCTAGCTAGTGATGCAGTGCTGCCTTTTGACTATGTAAAATATGCAACACAGCTGCAGGTAAATTTCGTGCAATCATGTGAACGAACTGACCATGCAAACTGACTGGATTTGGTTATCCACAATAGGGTTCAAAGAAGCAAAGTTATACTTACTGAAATGAACATGGAGTATAAAGTACAACTGTTCACTATGTGGTTTATGTAGTCATATGCCATGAGAGTGCAAATGGAGCTGGCTGATGCAAAGGTTTTGGTGTGTTAGCTAACGCTCTTTTATCAGCAATCTGAAGTCTGGAAGAACCAGCTGTTGAAATAAAGCAACAAGCAAAGGTGAATTTTGCAATTGCCATGTCGTCATGTCATGGTCAAAGCAATGGGTTTCTGCCAATGCAATGAGGGTACAGTTTGGCATTTTTGTAGCTCTCAACTTTATTGCTTCCTATACACCAATGGACCTGTGAGTGATGATAATTATGAAACTGCACCATTTCCAGGCATCCAGAATGCCCTTGCACTAGCTCAAGCTGAAAGGAATGAGCATGATGATGATGATGATGAAGCAAAAAACCAACAATGGGCAGCAGTGCAGCATGAGATATGGCATGTTGTGCATGTGATTAAACCTGCTGCTCTTTTGCAAGGCTCACTAATATGACAATCATAACAACAAATCTGTTCTGAGGATTTGAATTCAGAAACTTGTGCAGGAAAATTTCTAGGGGGTTATTTGAACATGCTGCCATGGCAAGCATAAGAATTGGGTGTCATTCTTCTTATTCCTTTGATCACTTCTGCAGACGCGGGTGAAACTTTCAAGTCATCATATAATGGAGTTTCTGAATTTGGTGGGTATTTTGTCGCAAATCTCTTCCTCTTCCACCTAGTTTATGTTTTGTGAGATCTTTTGTCTCATTTCTGTTGCAAATTAGGTTTTGACACTGCCTTGTAGTAGTAAACCCTAAACCTACTCAAACTTGAGTAGCTAAAGTCAAACCCTAAACCCTTGATTAGTCAGTTTTTTTCCAAGGAAACTAATTGCAATAGTGATTTATGAAACATGAGGTATATTAATTGTATCAGCTGAGAATGAAGTGTGGTTCTGATTTCGTTGAAAACTGCATTTTTTCTACATTCCTTTTTGACCCATAGCCAAATTTGGCTAATTCCTCTTCTGGATGATCATCAATATGACATCACAAAATTGCAAAAAGAAAACCCTCATGTGCATGACTCTTTTATTTAGTTATTTTAAAAAGATTGAATCTTATATTGCTATTGTAGTTGGGTTGGTCAGTGGGAAGTGCTATTTGAATATCCTAATGGTTTTTTTAGAGGAGCTCCACCTGTACTCTGCCAATTGGCCTTGCAACAACATTTTTCAGATTCAAGATTATTTATTCACTGTTTACAAGCCTTGCACATAACCATGAAATTGAGACAGTAAAACATGGGGTACCTACAGATAACAAATCATCAATACAATTTCAATACATTTGGCCAATCAAGAGTAGGTGTTAGACGGTGGTGTGGCTTTTTCTATCCTCAAAATATTGAGCAAAACTGTTGAGCCATAGCCTATTTTACTATACTTGGTAGACAAAATTTTATTGAATTTCATCCAAAACATGTTATGCAATGTGTTAATGAAAATGCTCTTGTAAAACCAAAAGGGCTTGGTTCACACCCAAAATATTTTATTGAGAAAAACAGGTTTCATGAAAATATAGTTCACTGAAAACTTTTAGGGTGGTCAAATTTTGTCACTTGGTGAAATTTAAAAAGCAGGCTGTGACCTGTTCAAAGGTCTTTTTTCAAAATAATGGCCCACCCATCGTTGTATTTTGAGGGGGAAAAGTGGAAATTGCCACATTTAGACCATAGGTTTTTGCATGTTGCTAGTATATAGTGGGGTTTCTTAAAAATTTCTACTTTTCTCTCAGACCTTTAGACCTTTAGCCAAATTTGGTTAAGTCCTCTTCTGGATGATTCCTGCCCACCTAGCTAAAACAATTGTAAAAACACCACCCTGTCCATAATAAGTGTCGTCTTAAAGAGCATGAATCCAATGATAAACTTTGGAATAAAAACAAGATAATCTTATAACAAATCTGAGACCAAATCTGTAGAAAAGCAAGGCACCTTGGGTGCATGCTTGGGCCTTCCCATTGGCTGCATGAAATTTCTCTTCCCAAAAGAGTTCGTCACCTTTTTGGGCCCAGGCTAATACTGTTTGCAAAGAACACCCTACCTCCATTATAAACTTGGGGTACTTATTTTGTTTCATATTAATTAGTTGTGGGCGCCTCACAAGTCCAACTTCATTTTTTTGCAATGAGCCAATTTGATTGGCCCATCGCAAAAAAAAAAAAAAGCTGAAACTATGGAGGCTCCCTAGAATAGAAGAGTCTATGGAGAGGAGTGCCTTCCCCTTTGACTTTTCTTGTCTTCTTGCACATGTTTTTCGGCCCTGCATGGTTTTCCATAAAACCACACAGCATGGTTCTACATGTTTTTTTTATTCTGCCAAAGAACTTAGCAATGTTCTTTTAATTTAAGGCCTATTTAACCACGCAGCACAAAGTCAAACCCTGCGGCAAAACCACACGGTTCCACAGGGCTGCAAAGTCAGGCCCAGAAAGGGCCCTGGACAGTGCTCGATGGGGGGGATAGATAGCATCTCGCTTTTTATGTTGTGTAGTCTCCATTTCAGAATTTTTTTTGTGATGCTGGAATAAAAGAGAGTCATTGAAAAAGCAATCTGAACTTGGAAGGCACCCCAACTAATTAGGGTAAACGTGCCTTGCACCAGTTGTCCCCACCAGTCATCACGTGGTAATTGAACACCCTTCTTGTGCAGACCAGCACTGGTCAATGGTCGTAGTCCTTTGTGTAAGCATTCAATGCAACCTTACGACTGAACATCCGGTCTTGAAAAAATTATGTTTGATCTTTCCATATGAGTCAAACAAATCTTTTTTTGGGTGCGCGATTATGAGCATGGGAAAAGGCAATAACAAAAAAAAAAGGCATAACATCATATGTGGTCATGTTTGGTTAGGGGAAGGGATTAGCCCATTGTATGTGTAGTCATGTTTGGGTAGGGTAGAGGCCCAGCCCATACTCAGGTGGGTTTGACGTTTTTTGAGAACTAACATAAACAAAATGCAAATAAAAAATTAACTTTTAGTTATGGGAGTTTAGGCTCACATTTAAGCACATGAAATCGTTCATTAATAAACCCTAAACCGAACAAAGATACAATGCTGGATGGGTAGACCAGGTCATAGATCAATAGATCTCACAAAGAAAAACATCAAGGCAAGTTTCTTCACAGCCTCCTCAAAGCCCAGGCGATTAGGGTTTATTGTGTCTCGTGTTCAGGCTGGATGGACTTTGGCTATTAAGGTTTGTTGTTTCTCGTGTTCAGGCTGGATGGATAGTCCAAATCTCGTTTTGTGATCAGATCATGGGCTCCCTTACCCACTTTTTGCCACAAAGTAAAAGGTATTAGGGTTTCAGATGGCGACTCATGGTGGGGTTGTCATCACTTTTTGGCCGGTCATAGTGGACGTCCAATGTCTCTTGGTCCAAAAACAACCTAAACCTTTTTTTCCCCCTTGGTAGTGGTGGCTGGCCTTTTTAAAAAGTGGAAATCTGGCTATTATTGCCAAACAAAAAAGCACTACCTGTGACAGAATATTATTACCTTTTATTTTGGACCAAACACCAAACCTTAATAGCAACGAAAAACAAAAAAGAAAACACACCTTAATAGCAAAGTTTGTGAAATTATTTTCAACAAACACCCAAATTTCAAAGTCAAGAGGCGTATAGGAGTGGCATCTGGTTCTTACTTTTTAGGAAAAGGATCTCCTCATGCGTACATTCTCACAATTGTGAAAATGGTTACTTCAGTCTATTTTCACTTGTTTTCCAAGCCTTTTCAAAGGTGGCTTGCACTTTGTTTGGTCTTTGGACCAGAAAAATAAAAGTGTGACTATTTTGTCCAGCCTTACTAGGAATTCACAAAACCAGAATTACTATAAGAAATAAATATTATTACCAATATTTTGATTTGTAGTATAGGTAAGTAAACATCAGAGAAAGACAAAATAACACTGACAAGTGGACCAAATTGTTCCACCTTGACATTTAGTGGTAAAGGTAACAAGTGGGTCATGACTAGGTAGCACTGATTTTTTAAGGAGAGTCTTCGCCATTTTGTCAAAAATATGAAGGGTTTTTTACTTTCTGAATATTTTCAAAATTGGCTAAATATATTTATGGATGATTCAGTGTTTTGTTGAGAGCGAAATTTCGCCAAATTTCAACCTGAAAAATATGATTTCAAGTTGTACAAAGGATTTTTCATGGAAAAACGTCAGATTTTGAAGAAAAAAAATTCAAATTGTCAGATTTTTATGATAAGTTCCAGTAGGTAGCCAAGAATATACAAGGATTCTGCTTTTTTTTTTCACTTTCATATCTAGCATGCAACCAAATCTGGCTAAATCATCTTATGGATTATCACCACTTCAGCTAGATCACAAAATTGGGGGGAAAAAAAAAAACCCTGGGATGATTGTCACTTGAGCAACAGCACAAAATTGAAAAAAATAGAAACACTGGTTAGGACTTAGGACTCAGTAATAATGTACAATAGAACATAAACGTAAAATATTTGAATAAAAAATAGATAAAAATAAAAATAAATATTGACCATATTGGATTTGGAGTGGTGTTAAACAGACAAGTGGGTGAGAAAAAAATATAATCTAAAATTTACACTGTAGATTAGCATTGTGCAATGCAAGCTGGGCAGGCGGGCAGGCAGGTAAGCCAGGTTACAGATAAAAAAAGGCAGGGATTGTGTTATGTTATTCTTTAACCGACTCTCTTGTGTTGTGCAGAATCGGCCTGGAACTTGCCCAGGGCCTTCCTACGAAATATAAAAGACTAGTAAAAGATCAGTTCCGCAACCTCACGTGGAGGACCGCACCAAGGAAGGAACAGCGATATCTTCGGAAGCCGGAAGCGGTCGTGGTGGTGGTTCCAGTACACCCTCACTCGGTCTCAACCTGCCGTATCTAATACGCGGCTGGATTGCAACGCAATTCTTTACTTTGACATGTAAACGCTCTACTCGAGTCCTTCTTATGTTTTATATCATTAATTATATCGTGCGTATATAAGATTCTCATGTCAGCAAACAATCGGGAAGGGGGGGACGGGTAGGGAATTAGAGACGAAGAAGAACTGGAAAGATCTATGTATCACATAAGGGTGAACTTGAGTTGCTTGAATTTGTTGTGCAGTGTACATCGCCTCTTGAGACGGTAGTTTGAAGGACCTGATCATGGTGTTATAATCGAGCTCATGTTGGGTATCCGATTGTTATATTACTGATTTTGTCTTGAGCACTGACTAACTGACTTCTACTAGATATCCAACATTTTGGAATTTTGGAAAAGAAACAAAGGGGAATTTAATCGAGCACCATGAGTATCCGAGTCATGAAGCTTGTTCTTTTTTCACTTGTATTGCTTTCCAGCGCTGTCTCCAGCAATTGTCAAGGTGTCACAATCGTTTATCTCGATAACGAATGTAAGTTTCTCAACACGCTGATAACGCAGCCTACGTTAATTAGTTTCAGGATATATATATACATACTCCTGGAGTTCGTTTTTTCAATTGTAAGAATTTGATGGTGAGTCCAGTCCTAGAGTTTGTAGATGTGGAATTTTTTTTCGAAGTGTTCAAGAATATTGCCACATACATGTGAATAATGTTTTATCTGCTGCAGTGAGTGCGTTGCAAGCCATTTTAGGAGATTGGAACCAGAGCACTCCCAGCGTCTCTACAAACTTGCCTGGCTGGCCGATTTCCAATCCGACCGCCGTTCCTTGCTTCTCTGATGCTTGGAAAGGAGTACTTTGCGTGCAATATCCCATCCCAAACACCACCAACAGATGGTGGAGTATTGTTGTTGGCTTGTAAGACTTCCTACTACCTGCTACAGCATTGTAAAGAACTTTTCAAATTTTCCCCGTGCAATATATTTCCAGCGACGCTCCCTTGGCAAAAATGCCCGTTTGAAATGGAAGTGAAACTTCCACTCTCGGGAAGATCCTAATTTGATTTGGAAAGGACCTTCCATTTTTGTGGTTAGTTTCAGTTTTGACAATTCAATGTGGGTG
>Ga0116227_10005932_pt1 | contig 25201 bp, 17 predicted proteins | sample S1TSphgellanicum_FD_89693 | JGI IMG/M metagenome (GOLD analysis project Ga0116227, IMG submission 89693) | Host-associated microbial communities from peat moss isolated from Minnesota, USA - S1T2_Fb - Sphagnum magellanicum MG | ecosystem: Host-associated > Plants > Peat moss > Unclassified... | reverse complement strand
TTCTTCACTGGAATGACCTCCTCCTCCTCCTCCTCCTCCTCCTCCTCCTCCTCCTCCCCCTTCTTCCACATTTCCGTATCCTCTCACTCCCTCCACTTCCCTCATCAACTTCTGGCTGGAGACCTAAGAATCCATGCTCTTCTGTTCTCTTGCGACAATCCTTGAATTTGGGACAAGAAAGGTGCAAGACTTTTTTGCAACACAAAAATGTACTTTAAGAAGGAGCTCCCTTGAGAAGGGTTTAGGCTTTTCTGCAAGCAGCAAGCAGGCTGGGATGATGATGATGATGATGGTGCTCAGGATTGTCACTGCTTCTTCAAAGCTGAGAAGAAAAGATCAAGAGAGTTTCAAAGACAAAGACAAAGACAAAGACAAAGACTCAGAAGAATCTCAGCAGAGTTCTAGAATTTTCCGGATCGTGAGAACTTGAGCTCGGATGGAGTTTCAGAGACGAAAAGGAAGAAGCAGAGAGAAAGCCTACAGTAGGCAGGCGAGCTGGGCGACGAGGCACAGGAGGCAAAGCAGAATCATGAAGATAGGGAAACTGGATGCTGCCGTCCAGCCATAGGCGAGCAGCTACATCTCCATACTCAGCTTTGGTCCATGGATCCTCCGCATACAACACCTTCAGGGCTGCAATCTCCAAAGTATCCGAGCTCGATGGCGCCGCGGCAGAAAAAGAAGAAGAAGAAGAAGGGGAACTACTCTCCACCATTTTATTTGTCGTCGTCGTCGTGGTCTCCAAATCCGAGTTCCGTGAAAGAAGAGAAAACCCACCCACCCAAGACGTCGTCGTCGTCTTTCTGTCTGTCTGGCTTGCGGCGATTTCGTGGGTTGCTGCTGCTCCTTGCAGTCTGTTGTTGGAGTGTGTGAACAGTATGCTGTTGAAAGTATTGTGTGGTGAACAAGAAGGATTTGGTTCTATCGCTAGCTCGCTCTTGGGTGCGATGATCTTCTGATGATGATGGGTTTGGTTTTCTTCTGGCAAATGAGGAGCTTTGTCCATCCTTACACTCTTTTGCATTTGTAACAACAACACGACAAAAAAGGGTGTTGCTTTGACAGACTTGAAGAAGGAAGAAGAGGTGGGAAGAGAGAGTCTAGAATCTAGACGGACACAGGTAGAATCATGGCAGCAGCAGCATCTTCTTTGATCTCCACAAGTTTGGAAGCATCGATTTTCTCTATTCCAGCCAGCAGCAAGCTTCTTTGTCACATCCACGAGCATCAAACGGGAATTCACCGAATTCCGGCTTTGAGCTCACAAAAGAGTAGTGGATGTGGTGTTTCATGCCGCGGCAGAAGAGGAGGAATCTCTAGGAGGAGGAGGAGGAGGAGGAGGAATCTTCTTGTGTTGTGTTTATCATCAATATCATCGTCAGGAGATGGAGGGAGAAGTTGCTCCAATTCTCATGATGGAGATCTGGAAGATCTCCATAGCTCAAAAGATAATAGCAATAGTTCTTCAGATGATAATCCACAAGCTTCACATTCAGAGCGTGAGCATCCGTTTCTTCCTTCTGGAAAACCGCAAAACCAAAGAGATGGGGGAACAACAACAGCGAGAGGATTGGAAGCAAGTGCTGCTGCTGCTGCTGCTCAATCTGCTCTTGAACGAGCAGCTGCTTACAGGAAGACCCAAACTTCAGTAGTAGTAGCCAATGAGGAAAGCTCGTCAGATTCTACAACCTCCAGGTCTTCTGAAGCTCCAACAAAAGTCCCTGAGAAGGAGCTGGAGGTGGATGACAAGAATAAGAAGAACAATAACAAGGCGGCAGTAGTTGCTCTCTCTGCTTTTGAGAGAGCTCAAGCCTACCGAAAGCAGCAAGCCGAGATGGTAGCTGCATTAGGGGGTGGAAAGGAGGAGAAGAATAAGAAGAAGAACAAGTCTGCTGCAAAACTCAACAGTCTGGAAGAAGAAGCAGCTGCTGCTGCTGCTGCTGTTCCTAACAAGGAGGAGGAGGAGGAGGATGAAGGAGAAGCTGATGAGAAGAACAAGATGGTGGAAATTGAGATATATACAAGAGATGGCATTCTGAGGAGGAAAGTCTCCAAGCCTGAAACTGCTTTCTCCAACGTCAGGGACATCAAGAGGAAAGGAATGTCAGACATAGATTTTGCAGGTCTGGGTTTTGCTGATAAGAAAAGCTCAGGCACACCTGCTGGACTCAGTGAGGGATTCATAGTGCCCACAGGTAGACCCATGATCTTCACTCTTCTCCTTCCTCTTCTTGAGGAAGAAAGCTTTTCTGCTTCTGCTTGAGAATCATCCCTCTTCTTCTCCTTCTGGACCCTGAACCCCCCTTTCCAGACAGGAAGGAAACTTTCTCTGCTTCTGGTTGCGAATCCTTCCTTCTCCTTGGCCTCTTGAGAAAGTTTTTTTCTTTCTGCTTCTGCTTGAGAATGCCCTTCCTCAAGTTTTGAAAACTTTTTCTGCAGCAAGCTTTGACACCCGCACTTGAAATGCTTCTTCTGCAGGTGCTCTGCCTGAGGTTGAAATTCTGACAAGAGATGGAGCCCAGGGAAAGCAACCTCAGACTACTACTGCCTCAGAAGAAACTGATCTCTACAAACCTCGAGTCTCAACTTGGGGAGTTTTCCCAAGGCCTGCAGACATCTCCAAAACAGTAAGTAGATGATGAAGGTCATGTAAAAATCTCGAATTGTGTAGTAGTGGAACAGATTGTTGTAATGCTGGTGCATCTCAGATTCCATCATCATCATCATCATCATCCTCACCTGCATGTATGAATCTAACAATTCCAACAGAGATTTTGATGCAATCCAAGAAGATGCGTTATTTTCTGGAGAATTATGCATTGGATTTTGCACAATGAGCATACTCTTTGCACAATGAGCTTTGTTGTGAAATGCTGATCTCCCTTCTCCTCCACATTCTCCTCCTTCCCACCTGTTGTCTTCTGAAAACAGCAGCTTGGAAATGCTTGATCTTGCAATTTGAAGTGTGGGATGGGTGGTGGCAGTATGGAGGCGGTCGAACAATCAGACCTGGGGAAAGCTTAGAAACTCCACAGGAGAAGGAAGCTCGTGAAGCTCGAACGAAGAAGCTTTTGGATGACTACCGTCGTAAAATGGGCTTGGATATCGATCCTGAACTCAAGATGCAATGTGAGAAGGTAATAGGAAATTAATAGAATTATTGTAATAAAATGCTCAACGTACAGGGAGGGGCAGGTAATAGGAAATTGATCAAATTATTATAATAGATAAAATACTCGATGTATGGGGAGCCAATCTACATCTGTTTCTCTTCAAATTCAAGCAAGCTAAAATTCTATAGCAAAAGCTTACTTACACCAAAGAATTCCCTTCTCTTCTTCACAACTTTGTGGCCTCTTTCCTTCTTCATCACAGCTTTGTGGCATCTTTTCTTCATCTTCACAATGCTTTCTTTCTGCAGATTTTGAAGCAAGGGGAGAGCTTGATGGACAGAGGACTGCTACGAGAAGCTCTGGTTTCTTTTGAATCTGTGATGGAGAAGATATCCTTCCAGGTGCAAATTTTCTTTTGTTATACAAATTCTGCAATATTTTGTTGTTAGTTTTTCACAATTGTGTTGCTAGGTATGTAGCTCTTTTTTTTTACTCTCAACAAAAAAAATGTGTGCTGAAACTTTTGTGATATGATATATGGCAGAGTGAAGTGCATGGGTTGGCTGCATTGCGAGGAGCTGTGTGCATGGACTCATTAAACAGGTGCAGTGGAATTTTGTATTTGTTTGTTGTTGTTGTTAAAGATTCTAGAAATTATAGATACCGGGACTTCTTTTTTCCTGTAGATTCTTTTCCTTTGCATACTTCTTGTTTTTCTCCAGCCACAAAAAATTGTCTAGTCATGTTTTAGGACTGAAGCAAGCGGCTTTGGGTGTGGTGGATGGGTGGTGGGGTGCATAGGCAGATCCAGAGAGGCGAAGCTTGTTTATGAGAAGTTGGTATCACACCCTAATCAAACTGTCCGGAAGAAAGCTGGCCAACTTCTCTTTGGATTCCAGGTCTTCTTTCTGCACAGCTGACTACTTTTCCAGTGCCCTTGTACCACTTGCACACAATTGATTCTCTTTCAATGTTTCTGAAGAGTGTTGTTTCTGCTGCTGCTGCTACATCATCATGTGTCGTTGTGCAGGCTGCTGAAAATCTGAAGGTGACAGGGGGTTACAAATGGGACGCAAGCACTTATCGCAAATACTTTGATTCATTTGCTGATGGGTACAACACAATGTACAAAGCAAGCAAAGAAGAAGAAGAAGAAGACCAAGGGAGTAGTGACCTGTTGCTCAAGCAATCTCTACCATATGCCATCTTCCTCATCTTTCCAGTTCTGGTTGTGTTCACATTAGCCGCACTAAAAAACAGCTAAAGAATGTGTTGCATGTTCATATTGTGAAATCAATATCTTCTGGTGGGTAGCGCAAGCTATTTATTTCCAGTCTCTTCTGCTACTTTTGAGCATATCTTCTTTTGAGCTTGTGCTGCTTTCGAGCATATCTTCTTTTGAGCTTGTGCTGCTTTTGAGCGTATCTTCTACTTGTGCATTTGAGCGTAATTTCTCTTGTCTATTGGCTGATTTTTTCAGAACTGACCACGACTATATGCGGTGCTTTTGAAATCGGTGTAAACATGCATGTTTTATTGATGCTATTGTTGCTTTTGAAATCGGTGTAAACATGCATGTTTTATTGATGCTATTGTTGCTTTTGAAATCGGTAAACATGCATGTTTTATTGATGCTATTGTTAGTGAGAACGCTCCCCATTTCAGTCACCCTTTCCTGCTTTCAGATGCTAGAAAATCGACAAGGAAGGACAGGAGGACCCGAATGGGAGCGCTTCTCCTACTTGAAGAAACAAGGGGTGTGTGTCAAACTATGGCCTTGCCATTTACATTCCTAAACCCTAAACCAAAATCCTTCAAGGTATTATTATAACTCTGTAACTAATCTCAAGTTTCAACACCAGCCAAAAATATCATCTTTCTCAAAATCCTCATATAGAAATAGAACAACTACCTAGGGGCAACAAAATCCCTTAAGTTACTACACTCTATAATGAATCTAAACACAATATCCTTAAGGGCCTTGGTAGTAGGCAAGGCCAAGAAACAAATAAACAAAAAATTTTAAAGCCTAATCTTGTGTTTTGTAAGACACCAAATGCTAGGGCTGTTGAGTATTTTATGAAATCCCCATAAGAGATCGATCAATGGTGGGTTTAGGGTTTAACCTGGGTTTAACCCAAAAGGAACCCTAAACCCTAAACCCAAAAGGAACCAAAGGTTAATTGTACAAGGAGAAATGCAAGATTAATTAATTGCATGAGATGAGCCACCTATTAATAATTCAATTCTTGGTTTTTTTTTTTTTCCATTATTTTTCTTGGTTATGGGTGGAGCTGCCCTTAGATTTTTTTTTTGGGTTGCTTCTAAACATTATAAAATATCATGTTCTAAGACTAAATCAGGGTTTTAAAGTCCAAATTCAACATTTCCTAGGTTAAATATAGCCAAGTTGAGGCCTCAATTTAGAAGATGAAGGTCACTCTCAAAAATGTCACACCCTAAGGGTCTATTCTCTAGAAGAAAAAAAAAAAGGAAGATTTTTATTTTTTGGGGGTTCTATTAGGGTGTTCTCCCTAAGAGAGAAAAAGAAAAAAAAGGAACTAGGGGGGAAAATGGTCACATCCTAGGGTCTATTTTCTAGAAAAAAAATGACTTATGGGGAAAAAATGTCACAACCTAAGGGTCTATTTTCTAGAAAAAATGACCTAGGGGAAATTTTTTGTCACACCCTAAGGGTCTATTTTCAAGATAAAAATGACCTAGGGGAAAAAAATGTCACACCCTAAGGGCCTATTTTCTAGAAAAAAATAAAAATGGCCTATGGGGAATAAGAAATATCACACCCCAAGGGTCTATTTTCTAGAAAAAAAAATGACCTAGGGGAAAAAAATTGTCACACCCTAAGGGCCTAGTTTCTAGAAAAAAGTGGCCAAGGGGAAAAAGAAATGTCACGCCCTAATGGTCTATTTTCTCCCAAAAAAAGAAAAAGAAAAAGAAAAAGCTACATCCCAAGAGAAAGTAGCTTGTGTTGTTGCAATTTGGAAAAAGGTCTGTAACCTACCTATTCTGCCTCGTATTCGAGCCTTTGTAAATGGCAAGTAGAATCAGCCATAGCGGCCGATTACTGTGATTTCATACCTTATGTGAAGCCTATTCACAACCCTAGTTAAGCTATGAAACGACCTACTAGAGAGACCATTACGCCACAGGAACGGGAAAGACGATTCCGCCGGACCATGCACATTCTCCAGTGCGTAATGTGCAGCAACGCAGAAGTCCAGGATTGCGAAGAAGAAGAAGACGACGACTGGCGTTCCTCTGCGCTCCATCATTCTGGAAACACGCGAGCTCGCGTGCACGCACGCGCCAAGATCTTGTCGTGCAGCTCCTCCTGATACATTGCTCATACTGCTTTAATACGAATTTGCTGAAACTTTTTTCTTCTTGGATGTAGCTTGTACCCTAAACCCTTGTACCTGTTGTTGTCTTCTTTTGTCGTTGTTGCATCATTGCATGAAGTGCTTATGCTTTGCAATGCTCGTACCTGCACTCCATGTTTGCTGCCTGCCTTGACGCCTTCTCAATTCATTATTACTGTAAATCGGTACATGTTGGCCTCTCAGATCGCTTTGCAAATGGGTCAATTCTAGATCATGTTCAGTCTTCTCCTCCTCTCCTTTGTGCAGAACCGTTTTAGTGAGCGCTAGACGAAATTCCTGGAGCTGATCTTTGGGGTTTAGGGTTTCATTGCAGTTCATGAGACTGTCTAGTCATCCTGCAGAGGCAGCTCCAGACCTTGTTGTTCTTCCCAAACACTAACTTCATAACGTCTTGAGCGAGATGGCAAAGGAAAGAATCAGGATCCTACTACTGTTCACGGTATTGGGTCTGGTGATTTTTTGTTGTATCACGAGCTTACACTACGCGCCCGGCTTCTCTTGGACTTGTACTTCTTCGATGACCCCTAGTCAGGCCTCTAGTAGGAATGTACTCGGGAAACGACCTCAGACTCTTTCCGTGTCCGATTCTTCTGGACGTTGCAATTGCTCCATGGTTCTCTACTCCTCAATCCCATCAAGGAATTCGTCTCGTGAAGTCGAACCCTCTTTGAATTGTAGTTGCATTCAGGCTACTGATCACACCAGCATCCTGAATCATTCCGATTGCCCCGCGAAGGTTGATCTGCAGAATCCAAGTATCAAAGAAGAGTTGAAGTGCAGTTCTGAAGACACAGTAGTGAAAACGAAGCACGAGTCCCACCCAGCTGCAGCAGGTCCTTGGTATGCACAAGGCAAGGCTTGGCACTACCCAGCAACATTGCCTCGGTGCTCTATGGATGCTTGCTTCAACTATTCCAGGTGCGAGAACAACGCAGCGGCCGATCATGATCTTCTCATCTACTCTTACGACTCCCCGAGCTCCCCAGTTCGCTACTTCTCGCGGATCAACGAGTCGAAATGGCACACAAACGACCCACAAGCGGCTTGCATCTTCTTCGTCTTCGTGGACACCACTTACCCATGGCCACCACACCCAAGCTCACTGCCACACTGGAACGGAGGACTCAACCACGTGATCATAAGCTTCGCAGACAAATGGACACAATGGGGTCCACACACAGATGCAACAGGATTCGCATCGATCATGGCCAGTGACATTCACGAGACGACGTACAGAGCAGGATTTGACATCAGCATTCCACTTCCTGGCAAACATCATTTCAGAGAGCTTCAAGAGTTGAAGCCATTGGAAGAACGCAAGTACTTCGCAGCTTTCAGAGGTCTACGATACTTAGGGTTTGACAATGGGTCAGAAGAAGCGATTTTCCGCAGCTTCGATTCTTTCCGCAACATGCACAACGGGAAGGATGTGATCGTTGCAACTTCTTGCAATCATGCCACGAACAACATGAAACGCGAGAAGGACCCAATTCTCGGAATCCACTGTGATGAAGACGATGCTCTTCATGCCAACTACAGCTTTACAGATCTGATGAACACCACTTTTGGGTTGGTACCTGCAGGGGTGAGTCCAAGCTCCTATCGCTTCATCGAAGTACTCAGCGCCGGAGCAATTCCTGTTCTCATCGCTGACAATTACGTGAAACCTTTCGATACTCTCATTCACTGGCATCGTTGTTTGATCCAGTTTCCCACGTCTCAAATGCATCGGATCTTGCCTGTACTGCGTGCTCTCACGAAGGATGAGCTTGTGCGACGACAACGGAATTGCTTGCGGATTTACCATGACTTTCTCCGTGACGATGATGCTCTTCTGCAATCGGCAATTCGTGCGTTAAAAGCTCGCTTTCTTGGATCCGCTTCTCCCAATTTCAACGACTTCTTCTTCATTTGAAGAAACTCTGATTTTGATTTAGTGATCCAAATTGGCATTGGCAGTTATAAATTAATTGTTCCCAAACTTCCATCAAATTGGTGCAAATTTCTTGAACTGATCCTTTCCCTTTTTTTTTCTTTTTGCTCAGTTCAAGAAATTTGTTTTGTTGGTGGTTTTTATGGTTGTTTTGATTTTTTATGTTTGTTTTTGGAGTTTTGGAGTCAGATGGTTTTTTCTGGGGGGGAAAACTTTTCATTTTTTTAACATGAAAAAATCTGATTTCTACACATACAAACTTACTAAGGATTTGAATTGTTTCCCTGGTGGTTTTTTTTATTTTTGAAAAAATCCAGATTTGAAAATAAAATAAAATAAAACAAAAATAATAGCCAGATTTCTACAACAGGTTTTCAGCAAGTAGCTAAACTATAAAAGGATTCTTTAAATTTTCCTATATTCATATCTGGTCTATAGCCGTATTTGGTTAAATCTTCTTGTGGATGATCACCAGTTTGGCTACATATCACAAAATTGACAAAAGAAAAAAGCCCTAATGTCAGAAGCAAAATTTGATGAAATAAATTGCAACCCTAATTTTCAAGGAAATGAATATGAATCCAAAGTTGGGTTGTGCAGGTCTGCATTTGTGTTATACTATGGAGCAGGCCCAGTACACTCAATTTTGTAGTGTATTTGAAGGTGCTGCTGTTACAGAGTGTAAAAGCCCACAGGGGCATTTTGAAAAGCAAAATGCTTGCAAATGTGAGTGTTTTTTCATTGTTTGAAATGAAAAAATGATATCACTATTGTGGGTTTTCGGTAGGATAAATGGGTTAAGGTAGTGGTTGATCTTTGATGGGATAAGGAAACTATTGAATAGGCAATTGGGTGACTTGGTTCAAGTTTGTTTTTGGGTTTTTTTCAGAGGGCCTAAACAATATGTGTATTTAATAGTGATTCTATGGGTGCTTTGGTATAATGATCGTTTACACTCTTTAGTTTTCTTCTATCTATATAGATGGGTACAAGTCCAAAACTGGTGGTGTTTGACAAAAATGTCATGGATATGGTGACATGCTACAATTGAACAAATTCTAAATTGTGTTATTTTGATTGATCTTTTCAAGCTCACAAAAAAAAACTCTACTCGATGCTCGAAATGATCCACATTTCCAAAGAATTGCATTTGGTTACATATTTGTATGTGTCAAATTGATATAACTACATTTATTGATATCATGTGTTTCTTATTGGATTGCTTGCATGGGATTTGCCTCCTTGAAACATTTACAAATGGTGGAACAACCACAAAATCTATTCACAGATATGGTCTTTTTCCCATGAGGAATGAAGAGTTGTTCATTTATTATTCCCTGGTCCTAGCCTCCAACAACTTAATTGACCATTAAGGATTTGCCAATGTTGATCCCTTGCCAAAGTAGAGAGGCAAATGTTATTGACATGGTCATGACATGTGTTTACATTAGAACCTACAACAGATATGATCATGTTGCCATCTCAAGATCCCATTGAAGAGTTTGCGTTTGCATCCACTCAAAGATTTGAAGTAGCACAAATGGTGGAAATCCAAAACTTGAAGGACATGCATGTTCAAGAAATGGATGTCTTACAAAGCCAAATCTTTAGGTTGATCACTAATTTGTGGGCACTCACAACTTCCAATGCATGAAGGAAGAAACCTATGACAACTTACTGAATGAACAGAATTAGAAAAGTTGGGATCGAAGCATAGGCGCCATAAGTATCATGAACACCAATACACCCAACAAGTGTACAATGATTTGTAGACCTTACATTAGTCAAAGGTCCAATTCATAGAAGATATTGCAGAAAAATGGCATATTAATGAAAGATTACATCGAGCGGTGTTGGATCAAAACACAAGATTGGAAAAGGAATACCAACAAATGATGTTGTTGGCCTCCTTTGTGTCTACCTTCCAAATTGCCAATGAACTCAATATCATAGATGAATTTATGGACACTCAAACCAAATTCGGGAGTTCAAACTAACATCATGGCCAAAGGTGGACCCTTTCTTTCCCGATGAGTACCAACGGTGTCCTAATGGTAAGCCAAACATAGATTTCGTTCAAGACGTAATTTTGAATTGGTAGTACACCACCATATAGTTCGTGGGCATCAACATGAAGCTAATCATCAACTCTTGTGATTAATGCCACAACATTTCACATATGATGACACTATGTGTTGCGTATGTTTTAACTTCTTTGGCTTTGAAGGTGGATGGGCTTTAGGAACATGCTCACATATGTTCCATCCACCATGTTTGATCACCCAAATGCACATGAAGCATTGATGTCCCACTTGCAAGGCACCATTCCATCAATGTTTGTATCATTATTTAATTTAACTACATATGTGCTTAAGAGTTGGGAATGCAACAAGGTGCAATCATATTAACATGTATCAAAAGCAATCGTAACCATTGCTTAATTTTTTGAACTTTAGATTGTAAAAAAATTAAATTAAAAAAATAATAAAATAATATGTTATTGTGAATACATTATGTACATATCATTAAAATTTAGAATCAATTTAATGAGTGAAAATATGTAACCTCTTATAACCACTACTTAAAAGCTACTTAAAAATAGCTTTAAAACAATTTTGACACTAAAAACAAAATTTGAAAAAAAATTAATGACATATTTTAAGAACTTAAAAAATTATATATCTTAACATAATAATTTTTTAAAAATTAAAATTTACTATTTTTTGAAAGATGTTTTTTTTTTAAAATTAAAAATTCTAAAAATTAAAAAATGGATGTAGAGGTATTATTTGTTGAAGCTGGTAAGGGACACAAAATGTGAATGATGGTGCTGCTGTGGGCATGGTACTATGAGCATCTCATCACCAGAAGCTCCTGACCTTTGATGCCATAATGCTGCTCGATGTTAGTGCTCCGATATCTCTTGAGTTGCAGTGTGGCATTATCAGAGTAGTACCCAATCTGTGGTACGACTCTTTTAGATGGTTTTGTCATCTGTCCATTCTCCAGAACTGCATTTGTTCTTTTAGAGGCCGAGGACTTTGCTTTGGAGCACACAATGCTTTTTGCTTTTCAGCAGCTTCTTCTTCAGAAATACATCAACTTCTTTCTGCCGACAGAGTACTGGTTGTTTGAAACAAAGAAATCACATATACTGGAGTGATGTGAGAGTCTCTCACTCACATGTTCTTCTACATTTGGAAATGTATCAAGGAATCTAACAGAGAAATCATCATCCAAGGTATTAGGTAGCTTGAACAGAATAGTTGGAAATTACCAAATACCTTTGGTTCAAATCAGTTGAAAAGATGAGAGAGAAATTCAAAACTAGAAGAAACAGTGGAGAAAATGTGATTGTTGTTGGACCAACAACAAACACACTGATGCAAAAGGAAAGTTGTGGGTCTTCTTCTTTTTCTGCTTCTCACCAATTTCACAGAAATGCAGGTTGTAATTTCTTAAGAAGTTGAAGTAGTTTGAGGATTTTGTTGTGATTTGGGATTTCAATTGCAAGCATATAGGTTTGTTTTTTCTCCCTTTTTCTTTGTTGTTTCTTCTTTATGTAAGTAGGAGTTTTTTGTTTTTTTAGGGTTTGTTGTGAATTGTGATCAGGGGGAATTGTTGGGTTTTGTCAGGGTTTGTTGTGAATTGAAATGGGAAGAAGATCGATACTTCATTTCTTTCATCCCAAAACTCATTCATTAAAGTTGTTTCTGTGTTTTTGGTGGCTATGCTTCAGGATTTGAACCAGACATCTGCAATTCTTTGCATCTACTTTGAATGGACAAAGGAGCATGAACTGTCAGAGTACATATTACACTCCACCACTGGTTTGACCCTCCTCTTGATTTAATGTTTTGAACATTCATTGAGGATTTCCTGTGAGTTTTCTGGCACAATGTTGCATTTGTTATCAATCAAATTCAACACCAGCCACAATCAGGATCCATCTCAAACAGTTTGATGCCTGCACACCTCCTTCACAAGTCTCATTCGTTGTCTAATTCCACTGAGGCTTGAGAAGAGGCAACATCTGCCATTAGGCAATCAATGCTAATGGCAATTTCTTTTGCATGCTTTTGGGATCATGGCCTCTTCTTGGCTTCTTCACCCACAAACACTGAGTCATTTGGAAATTGCATCAGAACAAGTCCAGATTATTTTCTGGGAGTTTCTGTAGTGATATCTAAATGGCATCATTATAGAAGTGGCAGTGACAGACAGATTACCTGGTGGGAAGAAATAGCAACATGTATGTATGTTTTTTATGCTGAAGAATAATTATAGACTTTCTCAGCAAAATGTAAGTGAACAAATTGAAAGCTAGATCTCAGCATTATATAAACTTCAAAACTAATAATTGAAGACCTTAACAATCTTGATGTGAAGAAGGTTTGGTTTGTTCTCTCATAATACATAATTGGAAGAGCTGAACATGAGGAGGCTTTTACAACTTGACATGATGAACAAGGGGAATTTGGGAGATTGGTTTCCATGATTCTATACTTACTAAAGAACCCATAAATTTATGACCTTTGATTATCCCATACATATTAATAACCTTACATTTTGTTGAAATCCATGGCAATTTGGGTCTTATACCACAACCTAAATTACTTGCTTAAGATGAACGATGAATTAAGTCTGTTGATTCAATGTCATTCAGTGGCTCTTCAGCATCATGGCTAATTTGCTTTCTTTTCAGAGGTGGACAATTTCTTAAGTGCCATGGCAAGAGCAACATGCTAGGCCCATTCTTCCTCTAAGGTTTAACCTTCAGTACCAATGCTTGCATTTGGCAACAAGTTATTTTGGTGACCATTTTGGAGCTCAATAGGCAAAGCATAGTTAGCTTCTAGCATGGCCTCGTGATGAATGCAAACTCACAATGTGACCACTAATCCGAGGCACAATTGGGCTGTTGGGTCAATGCTTATGTTCTTTAATGAGTATCTTTCTTTTAATAAAATGATATATTTATTTGTTGGGTGCTTAACCTCCATAGTCAATGTGGTGTGGTGGCAGGAAACCTAGAAATTGCACCAAGATGTTTTGGAGGTTTTGGAATGGAGGTTCTCTCTCTTTCTTTTGAACCCTACTCTAAACTCCAAATTGCAAAAAAAAAAGAAAAAAGAAAAGAAAAGAGTGAGTAATTAGGATTCAAGATGGGGAGTGAAACAAATCACAAGCGCCAACTTTCTCCTGAATTTTTGGAAAGGTTGAAAAGTGTTCTATTTCAAGTTGTGCAAGAGGATAATTGTAGGTGGATGGCAATCATATATATAGAGGCCCCAACTTTAGCAAGAAATCTATCCCTTTTGTAGATCCAACTTGAGATATGGTAAAAGAGGCTCTTGTAAGAGGATGTTGCACCAACATCTGCTCAATTCACAACACCCACACACATCTCAAACTCACCATTTAGGGTATGTAGCTTAGCTTGCATATGATGTAGTAGAGCTTAAAGTCCAAGGACATGGACAAGGGTTCAAGGTAATAAGCATGAGATGTGCATGATAGGTATTCATGGCTATTCATACATATGTCTAGATAGCTATGGGTGTGCACAACACAATTGTAGCATTACTCCTTCGTGTGTCTTATATGGAGAATCGTCCTCTTCCTAAATGCACACATGACACAAGGACACATGACACATGTCCATGGATGCAAAAAGGATGCATTGAAAGGATTTATACAAGCATGGAATGGATGTCAATTGCACGATGTGCCATTAAAAGAGTGTAACACATGGAAAGGATTTATATGAACATGGGATGAATGTCAAATGTATCAAGTGCCATCAAATGAATATAATGCAATGCAAGCATCATGGGACACATTTCATCATATTGGACTAAGGAAGGTGCACTCAATAGGATGGAAGGGTAGTTGAGTGAAGGGCCTCAAATTTGGGATAGTGGCAATGAGTGTTTTAGTGCATTTGGGAAGAAAAATCTTCTTTATGATGCACGCTTTCATGCTCAACCAAAATAAAGTTTGATTTGGATAGAATACACATGGGAGTTGACATGGAGAAAAGCTTTAAAGCTTTTTACTTTTCTTCACTTCTCAATGCTCACTTTGTCTTTGAGAACCTCACGAGGAAGTTGCCTTGTTGGTTCACAAGAAGTTGACATTAAAAGGACATACTCCTTAAAGGAGTCTTCTATTCTTATTCCCATCAACCTTGATGAATGAAAAAATGTTACACATTTCAACATACAATAATTTAGACTGTCATATACGTCAAATCATTCATATCATTCATTTTGTGCTCACGTGGTATGACAAAACATGACAAATAAAGGAGTACAAATAAATGTGACACTATGATCTAACATTGATACACCTTAACAAGGTTTGAATTTTCTTTTCACAATAAAATGCTAATCAATTCAATATGTTGTGGACCAAAAAAAATTGCAAGATTATTTAACAAACATATATAAATTCATTTGCTATTGGAATTGAAAATAGGGTTCATTTGTAAATGACAAATATTGACCAAAATGGATGAATCTCCATTTGCCTGCCTACCTTGTACTTAACATATATTTACCTTTTTTTTTTTAAAGTCATAGATTGAACTAATGAAAATTGTCATAGATATGACAAGTTACAATTTGAATAAATTCAACTACTCATGACAATATTATGTTAAACTATTATAAATTATAAAATAATATTATTCCAATGCCAAAAAGTGAATTGATTTTTGACAAATTTATTTATTTTTCCCCTCAATGTGACAAGTAACCCCTAGGTTATGATAATTGAAGCTTAAGCACATTACAAAACCACCACACAATTTCTAAAAAGTAGAGTTTACAAATCCTATGTGTTTAAATTATCTATGCTAAATAGGCTATTAATTATGATCAACATTGTTTGTTTTCTACCAAAACAATTGGGAAATTTGTGAAAGTTTTTGTTTGTTAAGTGTAAATTCAACCAAATTTCCTTTTTTTTTGGAAAAAAGAAATAGAAAAAATTTGCTATCTCAAAATTGGGAAATTTTTTTTTAAAAAAAAAACCCAATTGTCACCCAAGTGGAAAGCATGTAGTAAAAAACAAGTAGGATTTCATGTTGGATATCAACAACATCCAACCAAGTTTTTTTTTTCATCCAAGATATGACCATAAGTTTGGAACTATGAGATATTTCAATTATTTCTAGTAATATGGAGTAGTTTTGACATGGGGATATGAGTCATGACACAACCCTACACCCTATCATAGTGTCATGACTCCTATGTCTCCTCTCTATTCATGATTTATTTATTTTGTGTAAAAGCTTGTATGTCTATGGGTGATGTCATCCTTGTAAAGAATGGATGGTACTACCTCCATTTTCTTATGTAATTTATGGATACTAAAATGTCAACTTAGGGTGGGTGATTTTCTTTTTCATAAAGATAACCAAAAATGTCAATTGGAGTGATAGCCTAGATCTTCTTTTGCAAAAAGCTAAATGAAAATGTCAACTGAGGTTTGCAACTAGTTAGCAATTAGTTTGCCTTCTTCCCATGGGTTCCCTTTTTTGCTTCCACTTTGCTCTTCCTTATTTGCACCAAATCTTGAAAAGAAAAGAAAGGGTCCTTTTGGCTACATTGGGTAAGTGTGTGAAGAAGTGTGTCCTCCACCCACACACTAGGTGTTGGTGATGGCCCTCCAAGCCTCCTCCTACTTCATGTGGGATGAAGGCTTGGATTTAGTTTCCTCAACCTCCTTTTCTAAGAAAAAATCTTGAAAATTTTATGATTTGCAAACACAATAGTGAGTGCAAGTCAAAATTGAGACCTTGCAATGTAATCGAATCCTAATTATCATCATTGCTTTTTGGGACAAATTTTGCTATTTTTCAAGCAAAATATATTGGGAAATTTTTGGAATTTTTTTTTTTCCTAGTGTAAATTCAACCTTTTTTTTTCCCAAAAAAATTGCCAAATTCTCAATATTAAAAAATTGAAAGAAAAAATGAAAATTTTTGGAATTTTTTCTTTTGTAAATTCAACTTTTTTTTTGTTTTTTTTTGGAAAAGAAAACCAAATTTTCGATATCACAATATTGTGGGGTGGGAAGGGTGGGTGGGGGAAACCCTTGATCATAATTGGAATTGATATAAGTACTTAGCTACAAAAAATTTAATGAAAGTGTAAACAACTAATGTTTTACAAAATTGATTCAATTTGTTTTCCATCCATTGGTGAAATCTCAAAGTTTTATTACATATCTTCTTAACTCTCTAAGGTAATGGGTGTCTACTATTACTGTCACAAACACTTCACAACTCCATAGCTCTCACCCCTCTCCCTCTCTACGTACCATCACCCAACCTTTCTTCCAACTTGTGGGTCCAGCTCCTTTCCCTCAACTTTGGCATAACTTATTTTACTTGTAAAGTGTTTTGTACATCCTAAATTTTATAATGTTAGCTATTTTCAAAAAAATAAACATCAAAAGTTGATATACGGAAGGGCATCTCGAGTTAGTTGACTCTATGTGCTCTCCACAATATTTATCATGTCCAAAATATATTGTTAATTATTCTCCCCTTCCCATCCGCAACCGTGAAAACTCAACGCAACCTCAGATATTACTCCAAAATAGGAGCCAGTTGAAACTATTATTTTGAAATTTTTTTCCAATTGCAAAGGTTTAAAGTTAACAACAAATACATTTTCGTGGGAATAGAGAAATCCGTAAAGTCACCCTGTTTTCACCCTGTCTTTGGGCCTCCTTTCACCGCTTAACCCCTCTTTCAGTGGCATGCGTAGTAAAGTAAGGAAATTTTATTAAATCTCAGTATGAAATGCTGATACGAAATGCTGAAACTCAGCATTTAATGCACAAGGTTCGAGAGGAATTATAGTACTTGTAGAGGTAGGAGCAGTGAGGTGTATGAATGGGAGGGTTCTTATGCCTACACCTCTCAATAGTGGGAGGGTTCTTACACCTTATTTTGATAAAGCCCTTGGTCTTGAGGTTTACCCTAGACTCGTAAAACACTCAAAGAACTTTCCTAGTGTATTTGGAGGTCACCTTGTATTTGTGGATATCCCTCTTAGACAAGAGGAGGGATATTACATTTACTCCTTAAGAGTGGGAGGGAGCTTATGCCTACTTAGATAGTCATTAATTCGTATATACCATATAGCCTAGGGTCAGTTTCCACATTGACAAAATGAATAATTCTTTTTTTTAAATGAATTTATTTATTAATTTTGAAATTATACAATTTTCCATCATCTACTATGATTATTGTGATATGAGTAGTGAAATTATTTAGGGTGTAGCTTATGATAATTATGATGATTTTCATCGTGTCAACTTCATATTCTCACAAAATTTCATTTCACTATTTTGTGGATTATTTAATGGCAAAACTCACAAGAATGCATGACATGACACCGATTTTTTACATTGCATCCAAAAAAAAACGGGCATGAAACAAGATATTATAACCAACTTGACAAAGGCAAGAATGGCTACATGAATTGTGGTGGGGAAAAAATAAATAAATAAAGAACTTTGTCAAGTGCTATTGTCACTTTTGTTGCAAAAGGATATTGTGGCAATATATGTTTGTGACAAATTTTCGCCACTTTGAGAAAGAAATGTCATTTCACATATTTGCTTCTTTTTTTTTGAGAAAAAAACCAACAAAAAAAATCGTCAAAAATTTTCACAATTTTCCTACAATATGAAAGGGTGCTCAAATTTTGGCTAAATACACTTATGGACTATTGCCACTTTGAGTGACATCGTAAAAAAGATGGATCAAGCCTAGAGCAGATAAAGAAAGAAAAAGAAGCAAGCAATACTTTTGTATTTCCTCAAATAATAATAACTAGGCATACCCTTTGCAAATAATGTTGAGGTTGAAAAAAAATTGAATGTTTTCCGAGAAATTTAGTCAAATTTGCACTAGAAAACCACAAATTTCCTAAATTTAATCATTTTTGCGAGGTCAAAAATATGTTTTAAAATTAATTAAAAATAAAAATATATATATTCAGAAATTTCCAACATATGGCACATGCACACATTATAAAGGTCAAATTTTATTGTCCAAAACAAACAACCATTCTCCAACTTCCAAATTTTTTTTTTAAAATTTAAATGAAAAGATTATATCTACATCCCAAGAGGGTCGTTGAATTCGAGGTGCGAGGGAGGCGGGACCTGGAAACTCGCACCTCGATCTCTACCCGGTTGAGGTAAATAGTAGTAGAAAACATCAGATTAAACTTTTGTTACAGCGCTCGTTGTGCTCTCGTCGTCTCCTTCCTCGCTTTGCGCTCGCGCTTGCGCCATCGCCATGGCTTTTGGTGGGCCTCCTCCTCGCGTTGTTGCATCATTAAGCTCCTGGCAATTATCTCTTGCATGTTGTGATCTTCTTTTCTTCTTGTTTTTATTGCGATTTTTTCTGCGCTTTTGCGTCATTTTGTTCTTTTATAGATTTGGATTTGGTGCAGGAGGCACTGAGATAGGAAGAAAAGAAGCACTTAGAGAGACTCGCCGGATCAGGAGTTGGGAGTTCGGCAGTGCTCTCAGCAATTTTGGTTTTGTTGTTCCAGGAAGAGAAAATTCTAGGGGGTCAAGATGTTGGAGGCCTTGCTTCGTGGAATGGGATGGGAAGCATCGGCGATGGAAACAGATTGTCTGTTGCAGCATTCTTCTATGGAGCAAGTGGAGAAGAAGAACGAGCTTCTTCAGAGCCTCCAGCTCATTCCCGGTTTGCCTGAAGAGATTGCACTGGAATGCTTGCTTAAAGTCTCCTACAAGTGCCATCCATGTTTGCAAAAGGTGTGCAGGAGATGGGAGAAGGAGGTGACGGATCCACTGTTCTACAGGGAGCGGAAGAAGGCTGGCACCACAAGGCATTGTGTGTGCATGGTGCAGGCGGTGGTTCCAGAAGCAGTAGCAGCAGCTGGTGTTGTTGGAGGAGAAGGAATCGAGTTGAAACAAGGGAAACAAGATGCTGCGCCTGCTGCTGCGACTGTTATGTATGGTATCAGTATGTACGATTTACAGCAGCGCACTTGGGAGCGACTGCCGATGATTCCTGAATTTCCGCAAGGATTGCCGCTCTTCTGTCGTCTGGTATCGCTGGACGGGAAGCTTATTGTGGTGGGAGGATGGCACCCTTTGACATGGGAAGCTCTCCGTTGCACATACGTCTTCAGCTTCTCAACTCAGAACTGGAGCCGTGGCGCCGACATGCCTCGCGTCCGTTCCTTCTTCGCTTGCGCCGTGATGGGTGGTTCGGTTTTCGTCGCTGGCGGACACGATGAGAACAAGACGGCGCTCTCCACTGCCGATGTCTACAATGTGGACGCTGATCGCTGGGAAAGCTTACCGGACATGAGTGAAGAGAGAGACGAATGCGCGGGGGTTGTGTTTCACGGGAAGCTCTTTGTCATCAGTGGCTATGGCACACACTCTCAGGGACAATTCGGAAGCAGCGCTGATGTCTTGGATCCGTCCACAGGAAGCTGGAGCCGAAGAGACGAGATGTGGGGACCCATGACGGGAAGCAACAGCAGCAGTTGTCCGAGTGGTGGGTTTGCAGTGGCGAGAGACGAGCTTTACGCCTTCCACAGACAATCTCTTCTCCGCTACTGTCCGCTGAGAAACGTCTGGAGTACTGTGGAGGAGGTGCTGCTGCTTCCGGAGTCTTCTCGAGTCGACTCTCCCTGTTCTGCCACATCTGTGAACAGCAACAACGGCGATCAGCAGCTTTTTGTGATGGGATCTGCCAAGGCTCAGTGTCGAGGTATGATCTACACTCCTCAAGAAGAGCAGCAGCAAGGACGTCGTGGGACATGGCAGACGATCGAGTTCAGTGAGGAATTCTCAGGCCTCTCTCATACTTGCTGTATTGTGGAGATCTGACGTCGAAAGAAATCGTAATTCTGTACATTTGCTTCTTCTACTGGATCGAAGCCATGAGAGTTTCTTGGGTTTTGTTTCTTCTTGATTTTTTCCCCTTTTCTTTCAGCCTTAGGTCGGATTTTTTTTCCTGCAATGGATCGAGATGTGAGGGGAATCATGTAGCATTCTATGTGAAGAACATTTCTGAACCTGTTTCTTCTGTAGTTACAGTAATGAATAACAAGTCTGGTAGCAGATGTGAACAAGATCATTGCTGCTGTAAACCAGACAAGGACTTATGTATCATATGTTGAGCTTTTTCCCAAAGAAAGGTTTGCTGCTTGATTTCTGACTATGTCTTCTTTGTGAGTTTGTTTGTTGTTGGTGCTCATGCCTTGTATGTGGAGTTTTTTCTGAAACAAGTTTTTTCTGCATGACTTCCGACCATGTCTTTGTCTGCTTGTTTGTTGTTGTTGTTGATCATGCCCCTCATATGTTGAGCTTTTTCTGAAACAAAGTTTTTCTGCATGAATTCTAACCATGTCATTGTGTTCTTCTTTGTTGTTGATCATACCTCATATGTCATCTTGTTTTGTATATATTGCGATTTTGTCTGATGCTTTTTTGTGTCCAATTGCAACACAGTTTATTGGGCTTCTTTGAATTGGTTTAACTGATGCTGCATTCTGTTGTGTAAGTTGTTAGGATTGTCAAGTAGCAGGAGAATTTCAATACATGTCCTTCACTTGGATTGCAACCTTCCCTGAGGTTTTGGCAGGGTTTTTGTTTATTTAAGGGTGATGGCCATTGGAAGCAAAACATTATTGTTTGTCATCTTTTGCTTGGGTTTGACAATGTTAACAAAGTCACCAAGCTTCCTTTCACTTGATAAAGGAAGAAGGTTGGTGAAACTTTTTCTTTCCTAGTCGCAATAGGTGTGACTGCTGCATTGATCAGGAGGCCAGTACCAATAGTGGCCAGATGAGTAGTGTGTCAACCTGAAGAAGAAGGTCCTTGTCTTGATGGCAACAAAGGAGAACCATAGGTCATACAAGCAGACATTCTCCTTCAGCTGTGTGCAGTAATAGTATCAGCTCTGGCATCAATTACATTAAGACCAATTCTAGCAATGTCTGTGAATTGTGCACAAGATTTATTGATCAGGAAAGAGTTTGGTTGGGTTTTTTGTAGCCTCAATTGCAGACATCTATCATAGTAGACCCAAAGAAAATTTGGAGGGCATGTTGTATCCATGAATATCCCTCCTAGTAAAGATGCACAATCTTGCGCCTACTCATCAAGCATGAAGAAGACAACTTCAATAGCTTCATCACCCAAAATTCAACAACCATGCAAGAGTGAACAACTTACCATCAAGATCATTTGTAATTGCTAATGGGTAGGGCATCTTTGAAAATCATTTGTAAAAGGAATGGCACTACACTCAAGGAAATCAAAATCAAGGTAATAAGGCATCCTTAAGGAAATCAAGAGCATCAATGTCATGGCTCCATGTATCTGAGATCAGAACTAGGTGAAGCACTGCCTGGATTTTTCCTTTGTATTTTCAGCTCCCTTACCTGCCTGAAGAAACTCGTTTTCAGCAAGCGGGATCTTCTGCCATGGACGGTACTAGCCAGGCTGTACTGGGATCTTCTTACCAACGGAAGGTACCAGCCAGCCTGTCACTATTTCTAAAAAGTGAAAAAATCCCAGCTCTACTTTACGTAGGAAAAGGACCTGAGTACTGGCCCTTCTCCTATACATACGAGCCAAGTTCATAGTATTTTCAAAACTGCACTTTCAGAGGTTAATGTATTCATCTGGGAAAGAAGATGTGTCCTTTCTTCAAAATTTTCCCTCAATTACCATGAGCTCTTCCAAAATAGACTCTTTGAATAGGGATATCACAAAATTTGTTCCCACCAAGTTAATCATGAAAGAATTGGTCATGAACCAAATGCAAATGAGCAAATAAAATTTCAAAGATTTGACATGAGAACCAAAAAGAAATATTTGAATAAAAATGTGTTTGAAACATTTGTATATTATATCTTCAGCTTATACCTATACAATTTTCACATTCAAATGAAAATGGGAGTGTCAAATCTTTCAGCACCCTTCTCTTTTAAATTGGTTTCAAAATGTAAATATAATAGAGTTTTTCATTTACAAAATCTTACAAGGTTTAAGATTGACATATTTGTTTTTATTTCATTATAACCACATCATGTTTTTAGTTTTCCTAATTTTTGTCTTCAATGTGGATTTATTTTCAAAAGTACCAGTTAAATGATATGATAATAGAAAAGAGAATGAAGCCCATGTGGATTTTTTTTAATCTAGTTTTTAAAATAGGAGCTACGGCCTTACCTACAACTCATGTTTGGCACTAATTAATTCCTAAGAGGGCCAACTGAAAAAAAAAATTAAAATTAAAAAATACTAAGAACAGTTTGCCGAAATTTTAGAGGATTAAACTCAGTTCAAAACACAAGATAACTTTGAAACTTACTGGTGGATTTAGTATACTTAGAAAATATTGTTGAATTTCTGAAATATTCAAATCGAGGCTATTGAACCTTTTTTTTTTTTCAAAAAATTAATTATTTTGACAAGATTTGTTAACATGAGTTGTAAGTAGAGTAATCATGTCAAAAGTAGATATTTATTGGAGGAGGAGATTTTATGTTTTTATCATTGAGATTATAATTGAATGAATTCATAAAATCATTTATATTGATCAATAATTGCCATAGATCAATAGATCTATGGCATAATGAATGAGTCTCAATTGTATGAATGTATTTCAATTTATTCAATTCTCAATCATTAAGACATCCAACATAGGGATCAAATCATTTTCAATTGGAGCTTGTGATTCAATGTTTTTTATTTTTATTTTTATTTTTTTCAAGGGTTATAATTTTTCCCTTTAAATCTTTTTAATCTAAGTCCATATGTGAGAGTGATGAGCTTGTAAAGTAATAGGAATCATAATTTGACAATTTTGAACCTTAAACTTAAAACCCTGGTTCTATTTGTGGTAATCTGAAACCCTAATTTTGCACACCATAATTTGAAACCAGAAACTTGAAAACCCTGATCTGAAATTTCTGGTTTTCGAAAGCCCTAATTTGAAATCAAAATTCTGAAACCCTAATTTTGGTTATTTTAATTCTTAAATTTTAATTTTGGAAACCCCAATTTGAAACCAGATGTTTGAAACCCTAATTCTAAAACCCTAAAGCTGAAATCCTAATTCTGAAACCCGTAAGTTGAAATCAGATTTCTGAAAACCTAAGTCTAGAAACCCTAATTTGAAAACCCTAAATCTGATAACCCTAATTTAAAACCAGAATTTTGAAATTTGAAAACCTAATTTTGGAACCCTAATTGGTATTCTTAAATAATGAATAGAACCCTAAACCCTAGATCCTAATTTTAAAATAAGAAATGAAAAACATAATAAAAACCTGCATGCATTTGGTTATATGCTCTCATCGTATGAAGATCGACTTTGAGCACCAACTCACATCATCCAATATGATGCATGATGAACATATCTTTGCCCAGATAGCCAAGATCACTCACCAAGTATTCAAAGTACTCATCGGTGTGCATAAATTATTGTTGCTAATGTTTGTGGATGTCTATGGATGTCTAATGTGAATGTCCAATTGCCACAAGATAGTGACATCGTAATGAGACCCTAGGAACTCAAGGTTCAAATATATGAACAACCCTTGGTGGTCTAGGACCATCGTGTTGTTCAAACAATAAATTTTCTTTTGCCCATTAAATTGACTTTGATGGGCTAGATTGTTCCAAGGCCTATGGATTTTAACAAATGTACCATTAATAAATCCAATACCACCTTGGAATTGTGAAAGTTGTGTACACAAGACTTATCGTTCCTCAACAATAAGCCATCAAATCTCATCAACAATGGCGAAGTTGATACAAGACGCAATAAACATGCCATCATCATTTATTGCACTCTTTTATTGCACTCTTGCTCCAATTCCACATGAATGCATCATACTTTGTGATATTGTCATGCTTCATATGAAGGATGAAGTTCAACAAATAGTGTTCTAAGGTCAATTTAAATGGTTGGTCAGAAGTGCAATGTGCCTCCCCAATGGACCTCACATGACCAATGATGGTTAGGACAACTACTTTTGCCAACTCTTCGAACTCATTCAAAGTGAAATTAGTTAGTCTTGAACAAACCCCCCATAACCTTCATGGTTGCCAAAACATCTCACACCCCTACATTGGGATCAACTGATTGCCCATCATCCACTAACTTTGTTGATGTGAAAAGATCCTAAGTGTCGGCACAAGCAACAACAATTTATACCATAATTTGGCCCTCCTCTTGAATCTCGTTAAGCAACTTTTCATGGTTATTCGAGTAACTCAAGTTAAGACTTGGGAACCCGATTTCCATATGTCACAAATGGAACAAGACACCCCTTACTAAAAAATCCATTAAAAAAAACCAAGAGGAATAGCCCAAAAAATCTAATGGAAAGAGAGTTTTGAAAAACAAAAAAAATGGTGGAATGAAGGTCACAAATCACAAATAAAGTGAACTAGGTTGACAAAAGCATATGTGTCAAAACAAAAAATGAAACCCAAATGTCTTTTATACTCCAATTCCAAAACCTTAGCACCCATAAATGAACCATAAAAACCTTTTCCCTCAATCCCAGAATCTAGCCCAAGGTTCTACTCTTTTGGAAAAGAAGGGAAAAAAAGGTATAAAAATCTACCCCCATCCACACCCAAGCACCCACTAGCTTGAAAAAAAATCTAAAACAGCTCCACCACACACGCCCCCCCCCCCCACCCACATCCCCCCACAC
>Ga0116227_10005931_pt1 | contig 25203 bp, 15 predicted proteins | sample S1TSphgellanicum_FD_89693 | JGI IMG/M metagenome (GOLD analysis project Ga0116227, IMG submission 89693) | Host-associated microbial communities from peat moss isolated from Minnesota, USA - S1T2_Fb - Sphagnum magellanicum MG | ecosystem: Host-associated > Plants > Peat moss > Unclassified... | reverse complement strand
TCATTTCCACTTTTGGTAAATTTTTATTGTGATCCCTTCCACTTTTGGTTCATAAAAAAATTTGCCAAAAAAAAAAACAAAAAAAAAAAAAAAAATAATGGTTTAATTTTTTTTTTTTTTTTTTTTTTTTTGGGGGGGGGGGTCAATTTTGTGATGCAGCCAAAGTGGTGATGATCCACATGAAGATTTAGCCAAATTTGGCTACAAGCTAAACTTCCAAAACAACCTTCTACATTTTCGGCTACACACTTGAACCATGTATAGAAATCTGGTAAATTTTCCTTAATTTTGGTCAGATTCTGGCTATTGAAAATCTCAAAAGGCATGTGATTTTTAGCACTTTAAAATTGTATAAAATATATATAGATATAGCTTTTGGCTATATATAGCCAGCAAAAAGAAAAGGCTGGGGAGGTTGGGGCAATGGGCTGGGGAGGATCGAGCCACGAATCAAATGGATGCCTTTCATTAAAGCAAAAAAAGCGTGGACGAATAATACAAGCGTAGAAAGAGAAGCGAGAAGCGAGAAAAAGGGCGATGGAGAGGAGCCATGGAATCTAGGTCTTGATTCTTTCAAGAATCTAGGCCCCCCCCCAATGACTGACGTGTACGTGACGTAGGTGACAGACTAGGTAGGAAGGTAGTTAGGAACGTGACACAAGTAGGTATGTGACATAGGTAGGTAGGTAGGTTGGTAAGTGACCATAAGGTTGTCCAATGATATTAGTTTAGAGTCCAAGTAGGTGTGCAGGTATGCGATGTAGGTACACAGGTGACACAAGTAGGTATGTGACATAGGTAGGTAGGTGGGCAACTATATGGTTGTTCAATAAAGACTAGGTAGTAGTGGTAGGGGTAAAGGCGCACTAGTGGGGGCATTCTCCAAATAATGGACCTAAGGACTAGGAGAGGGGCAATGCCCGAGTTGGGGGCCCTCCACATTTTAGGTATTTCCCCTTCCTTCCTTCCTTCCGTAGGGCTGTATCCATCTATGAGGCAAAGGTTATCATGAACCTAAACATAGGTTGTCAATCATGAGGCATAGGCTTAGGTTTTACACCTAGTTCTTAAGAGCTCTTAAGAGCGGAAGGGATCTTATACCTATAAAAGTGAGGTATGATTTCCTCTTCTTTTTTCTAGGAGGGAGGGATATTCACCCAATGTAAAGGAACACTTTCGGCTCTAATCCATTGACAATACCTTCTTGGAAAGATGAATCTAGAACCAAAGTTGCATTTCATAGTAGACACAGCATTATAGTCTATGAATTCCTTGCTTGCTAAATTGCAAGCAAAATTAAAAGCAGTTTCGTACAGGAAGTACAAACCAAATGGAACATGAAGTGGAGCTGCTCTTAGAATGACACTTGACAAAGTGGAGTATGGCTTTGATCCATGAGACCAGTGAAGCTTTTGAATCACAACACATCAAGGAGAACATTTTCTGTCCCTTCCATTTCTATGCAGTATCAGTCTATCTGCCAACTCAAATCACCTCAATGCTGGAACCAGCTACGGGAACTCTGTGATCTTTGTTTCATTATAATCAACGGGTTCAAGGACTAATCCACACAAAAGCTGGGAGTACACTAGCACCCACTATTTGCACTACTGAGTAGTGTAGCCATAGAAATTGATGACTGAAACATAGAGCATTTTCTCTAATTACCATGATGTGTTTTCTAATCTTTTCCTTTACAGACTGCTCTCTAGCTTCTCTGCATTTGCTTTGCATTCACAAAACACACAAAGCATGTTCATAAAAAAATTTCACCAATTTGGTGGTTTCTGGCATTCATCCTTACCTATGTGATTCTCCAGGCTGCCTGAATTAGTTCATGGAAGATCAGAGATGGATGTACCTCCTGAGTTTCGATTTTTTGGGTTAGGAGTACATACAGTAAATTAAACAGCTGATGGTTTCATGTTGTAACCATTTTGGTGCAGTGTGTACCACTTCCAGGCAATTGCCAAACTGTCTCTCAAGTTGGTGTGGTTAACAGCCCACTTAAGTTCTCTTTGAATCTTGAAAGGATTGCTGTAAACTTCCGCTTAATCACCAGGCCTCCGGTCAATATATTTCACTATAATGTTGACACCTGTCACTGCTTTGCATGCGTCTACAAATTCCTTGACTGAACTCCCTGTTGCACAATTAGGTTTCAAGTTTTATGACCACAATTTTCAATAAGACGTAGAATTGCTCTTTCAAACAAGTATGCAACTCTGGACTTCAAAGGTTTTGTATGTCAGGCAAAGTTTGGTGAGCTTGGGAATTATAGGAGAATGCAAGATGGTGGTGCACCTTTTCCTGTGCCGACGTTGTAGATTCCTACTTGCTGAGGCTTAGCATTGATCATTACTTTCACATGGGCATCCACAAAGGCCACTGACATGGATGTAATCACATATGCATGTGCCATCAACTGTGTTGTAGTCTGTACCTCGCACCTGCAACAAGAGAGCCCATTTGAGCCCATTTTACATTGAGAAACCCATGTTCCAAAAAAATCAGGGTTAAACCAACCATCTCCTTTTGCAATGGCTCAATGACAGATCAATAATAACTAGCAATGGTTTTTTCACACAGGTGTGCTCTGCCAGCTCAGATGGCAATCTTTCAAGCTCAGCAAAATTTGTGACTATAAAATTGTGCTGGGTGATGAAGTAATGGAAACACTCATTTTTACCTCTAGCTCAGGAGTAATGCCTGCAACAGCATCAAAGCAGGCTCCAGAGATCCATGCATGCTTGCGTAGCTCTGATCAGGGTGCTTCTCCCAGCCTTCCTTTTGGATCTGATCCAATCGCATTGAAGTATCAGGGAATGAATTTGGATTCAGTTAGATCCCAGTTGCAAGTCTTGCGGCAACTTACCTGTAGGCTTCAAGTGTGAAAGTCATCATATAAGTATTACCCAGTGTAACTTAGCAAAAGAACAAGACCTCCCGAAAACACTAGGAAATTACGGGTTTTTCAAAAACTGACAGGTTGAGACTAAGTACAGCAAGATCGTGACAGACAAGTCTGTTGTTCGTGCATAGTCCTTAATCAAATCTTCTGCCATCTTCTTTGCTTTTCCATATAGGTTAATAGGCACCTAATGGACATAACCACAAGAAGGGGAAATTTGTAAAAAAACTAATTTACCGTTGTTCTCAAGTTCTTCTATCTCTCCTAAAAACTTGACGGTGGGTGGGAAAAAATAGGCAACTCCATGGAGAAAATCTCTATCTAGTACAGGCTACAAATAGGCTTCAAAGCTTGAAGTGCCCACCCAGTTTGATTGAGATTAGGGTTTAGGGTTTAGCTCCTGGCAGCACTCAACCAAAAACCATGACCCAGAATGTTCATGGATCTACTACACATGACTCCTCCATAAAGCTCTCTCTGTGAACATGGTCAAACAACTAGCCATAGTCATCAGTGGAGATCCAAGGAGTCTTCAGACATCATGTTCACCACTAGATTTTCCAATCACATGTCAATGCAGAGAAGAAAAATTGACCTGCGGTGTATCTTCTGTGATTGGCATCTCTTTTGGGTTCGCCATATGTGCTGGAGTAGATCAATATCTTGACTTTGTGAGCTTTCATTGCATCCAAAAGCATTGAAGTAGTGTGATAGTACCTGCCACCACAGACACTGCCATTTTATTTAACACTAAAGCCAAGAACCATAATGTAAATCTCTAAGTCTCTCTAGCTCACATTGAACTGTGTCCATCATCATCCAATCTGGTACATTGTGTCCCCCACAATGATATGCAGACTGATAGGCACTTCCATGAATGTGAACTCACCGTAATGGTTCAGCCATACTTCACTCGTGTATGCCACAGTGGCAAAGTGCATGACTGCATCTATGGCATTCTGGGAAAAAAATTCATTCACCTGTCACTAATTTGTCAAAGAAAACAACATATTAGGGTGCAAAATGGGTGCACACAGCTGTTGTAGTACTACCACCAATCATAAAACATGCAACACCCCTTCTTCTGCATAGATGTTCCAAGAAAAAGGATAGATGTCTGTGGTCATCAAAATCTGCATAAATGGATTGCAATCAACTGGGCTGAGGAAATAATGCTTGCAACTCCTCAACAAGTCCAATATTGCCACATGACAAATTATCCTGTGCATCTCAAGTTTCACAAATTCAAAGGTTTTAGTACCAATTTTGCAAATGATTATCATGGATTTGCAACCCATTAGGTGGGGGGGAACACCAAGAAGTTTTACCCCGACTGGAAAACCGGCTAACTATGGTGTTTAAACACATAACTTCTGAATCCTTTGTGGGAAAGAATCATGCATCCGGGTTGTCCACAAACACCTCAGAAAGGAAACAGTACTAGCTGCAAGAAACAGCAAATTTATGGTCATGTGTTTTGTGGCACACAAGTCAAGGTTCTGTTACAGAAAGTATAGTTGGAACATGAAAACCCCCTTGGAATCAAACCTATTGGCAAAACACTTGTAAAGGAAGAGGTTCAGTAGCTTACACACCACTACAGTGACACAGTAGCCTTCTTCAAGCAATCACAAGACAGGATGTGACCCAATATAGCCAGCACCTCCAGTAACTAGGACATGCATAACTCCATCCTCATGTTTTGCAAACTTCTGAGAGGGAAAAACTGCCACAACTTAGCCCCCAAAAATGTACCATCTTTCAAGACCAGTGTTGTGCGGGTATCATCCTTTACACATACCAACTGCTCCTGGTATTGGATCTTTTAGAAAAAAATTCATACTACCCTGGCACTGGTGTTAGCTCTATTTTTAACATGTTCATGCCAACTTGGTACTAGTATTAGATCTGTTTTTCAACTTTCATGTACCTGCTTGGTCCTGGTATCAGGTCATACCAATCCAGTTGGTTCTTTGATAACAGGACCAATACCAGACTATATACGACTCCAGGGTTTGGTGCCCTGGGTACAGAAGAAAAAGGGGTTCAGTGCTTGCTTTAGGGTTCCGAGATCTTACTGCATCAGGCGGCCTGGATTCCATTCATGATAGTTGTAGAACTGTCATGCACAGTGCCGTCAGAGATGCTGCCATTCGCACCTTCAACACACATCGGAAGTGGGGTTGTTGAATACTTGAACAATTGTCTTCATGAGTACCTGCAAGCAAGAAAACAAGCACCAACATTGCAGCATGAGAATCATCATCGTATCAGGATTGGAAGTTGCAAAAATTGCATTTCAGAATGCATCACACGATGGTGCAAATCTCACCATCGCCGTGACCGACAGTAGACAGACGCTCCAAGAATGCAAGTTCAAAAGGGGGCCGGACCCCGCCAAGCTCACGAAATAATAAACTGAAGAAAAAACAGACTGAAGAAATGGACATAACAATTTGTGTTTCTTATCTGTTCCGGAGAATGTTGCTCACCTCCCAATGGTCGCGGCGACTTGGAATTCATCAACCTGCGGCGCGGTAAACACAATGACTCAACAGAGCCTGCTATGGCGGCTCCCAAGCTGCTGCCCATAACACCGGCCCCAAGCTGCTGCTGCTGCTCTTTGAACACACCTTCCTTCGTCTCTCAAAATGAAGCTCCCTGAGAAACCATCTGAGAATGTAGGGATACCAAACATTGGCCCATTTCTGCGTGCATCACAATGTCTCTACCCTGAAGGGCAGAGCCAATAGATCTCCTCAAGAAGAAGAAGAAGAACAACAACAACAACAGAGACCAAAAAACAAAGAACTCGGCACGCAAGCAAGCAAGCTCGCTCGTAGCCAACAACTACAAAGCCCGTGATGAGCTGCGAGGGACGATCGACGACGACGACGACAAAAAACAATGTCTGAACTGGAGTGGGTTTTGGTGTGCGCTTGCTAGCCGCCGACACACATTCCTCTGAGGGAAGCGACAAGAGACAGACATGAATACATGTTTGACGACAACAAGCACTTGTCTGAACTCTAGCAGACCAGCGTTTTTGGCCTTTTCAGTATAAATTTTGCCCGAATTTTTCGCCACTTGGCGACCAAAACAAAATCCAGTGCGACTCATACAAAGGACTTTTGTCAAAAAGAAATGTAACAAAGTCGCCAGATTTCGAGGATTTTTCTCTGAAATTGCCATATTTAGATAATAGGTTGCAACTTCCTGCAGGTCTCCAAACTATAACAGGATTCTCTTTTTTTTTCCCCCCTACTTTTCTATCTGACCTCTAGCCAAATATGGCTAAATTCCTCTTGCAGATGATCCCCAATGTGGCCACATCACAAAATTGAGGGGAAATTTTATTTTTAAAATAAAAAATAAAATAAAAATTATTAAATTTAAAAAAAATGAAAAAAAAAACCAGTTCCTCTTGATTACTGTGAACTGACTTTGAGTTCATTTTTTGGGAACTCTAAGGGAACATTTCCTTCCTAGGAACCTGCTTGTGAGTTCATTCTTCAGGGAGCATCCTATTTGACCTCTTTGCTACTAGTGTGGTGAACTTGACATAAGCAGCAAAGCCATTCTGTGAAGAGTTGTTTGTTTCCTTTGCATGTGTTGCCTTTGTGGTAACCAATGACTCTTGCCATTCTTTGCATGGCGACCAAAGGTGGCCAGTGAATTAATATTTGGGTGTTCAGCAACTGCCAAAAGTGTCGTTTTTTGTCTTCAAAAAAGAGCTTTTGAGTTATCTAATATGCCTCTGTCCAGGCATAGGAATTCAAGCAACAACCTCTCTCAGAGTGGATGAAGCTGCCTTCTTTAGCTAAAAGATCAAAGGTGCAAGCTCTAATAACAGCTCTATAATAGCATTTCCACACAATTAAAAATCCACCCAAAACCCCATTCATCAACCTGTAGGGAAAGGTTTCTTCTGCAGAAGGGATGTATGATCTCAAAGTCAAATCATTTCCAGGACCAAGGATGATAACTTTACAAAATGAGAAGCCAATGCAACAAGAGACACAGACAGCAAGACAAAGAGAACAAGCTTCACTAATGTTCACCAGCCATTGGGGTGATAAACAAACAGCTCCTTGTGAAATGACTTCAACCTTTATGGAAGGTCCAATACTCAAACCAGTGTTGGCCAGTGTATTTTTATTTTTTGGGGGGAAAAATATGACATTTGGCTACTGTTTCAGCCCTTGTGGTGCTGGACTGGCCAATGGTTGGAATGACCTGGAGATCGAGCTGGCTATAAGATCTTTCTAAAGCAAGCTTTTGGTGAAAGATTAAGGAGAAATGGAGTTTAATTAGGTAGTTCAATTCTCTCGAAGGTCGCTGTTTCTGGTTATAAGGGTCAGATTGTTGTAGGAATTTTCTCTCTTGCCAATCCTCAAAAGGAGAAATCTACCTTCCAGTGAAACATGGAGATTCTAGAGTCAATTCCATAGGTTCACTTAGCAATGAGCCATTGACCATACACACCAAACTACAAACAGCAAAGACCAATGACCCATTGACCATGCAACAAAAAAAACATACAACTTGAGTCTTGAATTGAACCACAATGCTCATTGCTCAAAATTCAATGCAACAAACCACATACACATGCGACATAACACAAACCACAAACTAGAAACAACCAACAAACATTCACTTGTGTGAGGGGATTGAACGTTTTGAACTACCCATTGCAACACAAGTGTTATGCAAAACAAGGTCAATTGAACACAACACCATACAAGTCACATTAGAATCATATAATCCATCTCATAAACACACAACAATAGAATAACAACTTGAAAATAAAAGGGTGAGTTGTAGATAAGTGGTCTCCATTTAAAAGTCAGCATTTTCACTTACAAAAAGAAACTAACAAACACTTAGAGCTTGCAAGGTTGCCAAAACCTAAGGGCATCAACTTTGGCATAAAAAATTTGTTAAGTTAAAACTCAAGAACTTCAAACCTAAGCTCTCACATAATATCAAGGACGTTTTGCACACCACTATTCATATGCTTTTGCATATGGAAAGTTATGCAAGTTGAAACTTTTTTGGGAGAACATCTTAACCATTAAACCTGGGTTGGTAGTGAGTCAATTACATGACTTGGATTTGCAAAATGCCAAATAGATAAAGAATGGTTCATCCTCCATGCTACCAAGGACTTGTACCATGACAATTTTAACAAACTTGAAGTATTCTAAAAAAATTAGGTTAGCGTTTTGGATATTGAAAAAATGCATGTCAAAGGATTCACATCAAGTGATTTAGCCATGGTAGCACATGCATTTGATTTCATGGCTAACATCAACATACACTATTGAAGATCGTGAGAACTGTTTACATAACTTTAAACACCCATACAAGCTAACATCAACATACACTATTGAAGATCATGAGAAGTTGTTTACATAACCTTAAACACCCATACATTATTGTTATTCATTTTCTTAGGGTGCCAAAAAACAACATTAATCACATCCAAAATTTTACTAAAATTTTATTTGAATCAAATTCCAACCAATATTGTGGTTACACCACACCTAAGTTGTCCATGATGCCATGAAGATGGAATTTCCTTTGCAACAAAGCAATCAATAGCCCCTACAACCCATGTCATTTTTTGGTTTGATTCAATGCAAAACAAAATGGACAAAATTCAAATAAACAAAGTGAAATACAAGGTGCTTAGGGTGTATGTTTAAACTTGCACATTATGCCTCCACTTGCATAATGGTTGTAGTGTAAAGCTCCTTTGATGCACATAAAATACTTCATTAATCGATAAATTAAAAGGAGTGGCCCAAATGTCTTGTTGGTTCACATCAAATGCCAAATGTTCTATGCCCATGTTCAAATTTGTCAACCAATGATTTAGCAAACAATAAAGTTTTATAAGCTTCAAATGAATTACACTCAAACCTTATGTTCAAGTCTATATACAATTCATAGATATCCCCTTAACATACTTTTGTTACTACCACAAAATCACAAATGAAAACATCTTGCAACTAGTTGAATTTAATCAAATTGTGAATTGATTGCAACAATGGAAAAATGGTAGCAAACCCAATAAAATATGTACATTTCAAAGAAGATCAAAATTCACCTTGGCCTTGTTGTTGGTAAGATTGTTAATGGCCATCTTCATCAACAAAGTTTTGTATTCCACCATAACGTGTCAAGCAAAGGACAATATAGATATCCAACTTGTTTTAACATTTTTCAAAATCCTTGCCCCTTTCATAAACTTTGTAAACTTTGTAAACTCCAAGTGCCTCTTTGGGCTTTTGGAAAGATAGTTGTACAAGGTTTGAAACAACCTTTCAATTATGCTCACTATCTACAAGTGTGACAAAGTTTGAACAAGGTTGGTTTTATGAACCATATAATGAACCCCCCATGGAATGTGAACCCCAACCATAAAAAATTTGTTAAGTAACACATGACTTAGTGCTTTGGAAAACAAAAACCCCATTGGCACCAAATGTCATTAACCTCTTGCTTATCAAATTGTTAATGAAACCTCTTTAATGTGTCAAAGATTACAAAAAAAACATCAATGGAATTATTAGCAATGGTGTGTGGGTAATAATCAACAAGTATAGTTTTAAGTAATGAAAACCTACCCAAACCCATAATTGCTTTAGAGACGCATGTACATATCTAAGCTTCGTGACTAAGTTCAATTGTGAAATTAGGCCTAAACCTATAACAATAAAATTGGGCCCTAATGGACGTTTTCAAAAACTTGACCCTAACAAACAGTCATGTTGCCCTTTTGGTTTTGGGTCCTCATGGTTTTAAGATTTAGGTTGTTTTTTATTTGTCTTCCATTTCACCTCACCACCATAAGAGTTTTTTCCATTGCACAATTTTTTTCACCTATTGCAATCATTTCAAAATGTGAATTATTCATCCCTCTGGCCCTATATTTCTTTTTGTTTTGCACATCTCTTTTCGTTTTTCTCTCCTTCCTTCCTTCCTTCCTTCCTTCCTTCCCTTTTCATTTGCTTTGTTTTTATTCTACTCACAACTTTTTCTTGTTGTAAGTGTTGTAAACATGACATTGTGGTTGTTGGAGCTTCATGATAGTTTAGCAACTTTTACAATAATGTTTTGTTGTTTTTTTCATGGAAAATATTTGTGGCATCATATGTTATTTTGTTACATACATTTAGGTAGATTGGATCCCCAACTTTCAAACTCCAACAATAGATGTTACAATAAACTTTTGGGCAATTTTTTTGTGTTTTTGAAAAATCATCCATCTAATAACACCTTAAAGTTATTTCATCCTTATTTGACCACCTTACTTGTTTCTTCAACAATCTCATGCTCTTTAATTAGGTGTGTGTCTATGTGCAATAATCTAGTAGTTGAAAACTTTGTCCATGAGTTAATATCATTTTCAACAAAAATTCTTGGAGTTCCAACTTCCAATCTCATTTTATATGTCTCAAATGCAATCTTTGGGGTTGTGTAATTAAAACCATGGAAGGAAAATTTTATGTTATTGGAGGGGCCAACTTGTATGATGGTGATAAGCATGTTCCATCATTTCTAGAGTACATATTTTGACAATTATTTATGAAGAAGCAATGCACCCCACATATCACTTTTGCACACAATTTGTACATGTAAGATGTGTTGCTAGTGATTAGTGTTATTAAAATAATGTTATATATATATTTTGAATTGTGTTTTTAATAAGTTTGTCCAAATTTCTTCATGTATTTTAAGGTAAGTGAAAATGTGCCAACAAACAACATGTATTTTAATGGGTTTTCTAAATACAAGTTTTTAAAAATATTGTGCATGGAATAAAGTTTGAACCAAATGTCATGTGTGAGCACATTGATAAAAAAACCATCTCAAGTCATTTTTGTATTATATTATATTCTACTTTTACATCCTCTCAACACCAAATTCAAGTTTTCAACAAATATGGGTACAAAAGGCCAAAAATACGAGATATCCTTATAAAACAATGTAGGTAAAGCCACTCATCAAGTGGGGTTCTAGTTGGAGTGATCATGAAGATTGTTTGGGATGATATTTTTGTGTGTTTGTGATACCAAATTGTTTACACAACAAATGGTAAGAAAAGAAAAAATATTTGTTTTCATGTCCATAGGGGGGTATTTTTGTTATGTTGTTACATTGAAGCTTTCTTCATTAACTGACATTAATTTTCCTTACTCCATGGAATGTGAAATCATCTAAACAAAATGAAACATGCAATGACATATACTTCATTTCATAACTTTTCTAGAAGGCTTTAAGGGTTTTATTGTGGGCATGACACACAAGTCAACCCCTTTTTATCTTCAAATGTGTGGAGGTTGAGATGATGAAAATATCATTTGTGATCACCATAAAAAAAAATTGATTGTGTTTGAAAAGCTAATGTCCTTACTACTTGGGAGGTTTCATAGTAAGCTTAACCAATTCATAAACCCTCTAATAACAAGATCAAGAAATTTGACAAGTTTTACATTCTTAAATTCTATTTAAAAGATTGAGACACAACTCCATTTGGTCATGCTTGATGTTTAAAACAAGGATTTTTTTGTATACAATTTGATCATTTTGTTGTTGTTTAGAAGTTTTTGGCACGATTGTGTGTGCTTTTGAACTCATAACTTTCTTTGTTGGTAGGAGGGTTGAGAAATGTGTGCAAACAATGTCCATGACTAACAACCCCTTTCCTAGTTATGGATGAGTTTGATTATGGTTATGGGCTTCAAATTCTTGTAAACCTAGCAAACATAATAGAAAAACATTGCCTACAAATCAATGCAACATATATTGGCAAGTAGTTTCATTCAATGCATGCCCCAAAGTAGACAAATAAATGTAATATTTCAAGCATAGGATTGTAAGTATGCATTCATAAAAAACCACTACAACTAATGATTCCTTGGTTTAGTTTTGCTTACCACAAATCTTTGACAATAATCACATCAAATTTGATAATGTTGCATTATCAAACGTCTTTGTAAATGAAAGATGTATGGTGTTTGCAATATCAATGCAAACAACCTAATAGTCACAATGTAAAATATGGTATGGCAACACATGTATGAAAAGGAGAATTGGTATTCACAACCAATTTAAAACCACGTCAACATGAATTGACAACCAACTTTGGTTGTTAATGGTATTGACCTCATCACAAGTAAGTGACAAGTATTGGGTTTGTCCAAATTTTATGACCTCCAAATTATGTCATGCATGTATTGAGCCATAGCTAACTCACCATGCTTGTCCAATGTAAGGTAATTGCAAGTTATGGTGGATAATTTTTTGCATCACAATGGACTTCCTAAAAAGTTTATTGTATTCAAATACCATAGGTCTATGGTAAGATTATCAATGTGACAAATCTATTTGTGGGTTAAAATTGCCAACTTGAATAAGAATGTACTCTTGTGTGCCCATAACTAGAATAATGTCACATTGAACTATATAGATATATATGTTTTTTGAGTCTTAAAAAATTCATGGGTCTACTTTCCTATGATTGACATGTTTTTAGAATGAATCCTTTTTTGAGGCCAACAACTTGTTTTTATCTTCAACTTTTGAGAAAATTTTGCAATTCACAATGTGCACACAATTGTCAAACCCAATTTGCAATACAACCCAAAGCAACTTGACTATATAGGACACTTGAAATTTTCATTTTGATTCATAAACACATGTAGTTTGTGTTCAAATATTCACCTTGAGGACTATCTAGTATATAATGGAGGTTAGTTGAAGAAATTAATTACTTTTATTTTCTTGACCATGGTTATTTTCTTCTTTGGATTATTTAGGCCCATATGTGTGCATATGGCTCTTATAATTATGTATGAAATAATGTTTAAGCAAAGCACATAAAATCATTTGTGAGTTGTGATGAGGTTGAAGAGTAAAGGGAATAGAAAGTTGCAAATTTCAAGAAGTGGGTTTAGGGTTTAAGGGTTGGGAACTTACTTAGATGATAACTTCTAGCATCAAGATACGGTTTTAGATTTTGAAAAATCAATACCTGACCCATGAGAGTCTTGTAGTTTTTTTCAATGCTAACTAGCAAGTAGGAAAGTAAGTTCTCTAATTGATTTTCAAAATATTTAAGAATTGATAAATAGGATATCAATAACCTTACCCTTGTAGCCTAGTTGATAACAGATTATTTTCACAATAATCAATGTTGGTTCAAACAAAAGAATGAAAGATGATGGAACTTTGTAAACATGGTGGGCTAATCTAAGTACAAAATTACTTGATAAAAGAAACAATGTAGGGACTTAGTATTAAGCCTCCAGTCATCATTCACAAATTGGTTTTTAAGTTCGTGTAAAACTCTCCATGTGAACATAATTGAGCTGAAATTATATGCCAATCTTCGAAATGCTGACAATTTAATTACTAAACTGATGCTATCTCACAAATTGGATTTCAGCTCAAGCCAAAACTTTCCATGTGAAATGAATTGACCTGAAAGTATATCCCAATTTTTGAAAGGATGACAAATCCATTGGTAACAGATGCTATCTCATTAAAATTGACAGAATTAAATATTCCTCACATACAACAAGCTCCAGGAGAAAATGAGGTTGAAGGAGGGAATTTAGCAATTAGATATAAATAATTTGCCTTGTTTCAATAGATCCAAAAAAGCATATATCCTCATTTAGAAAGGGAGCTGGCAAATCCAAAAGCATGAACATATGATGATCATATTGGTAAACACTTTCAAGGTTGTCATTAGGATTTTATGCTGGCATCGGTTGGTGACTGGCTGTACACTCAGAGAAAAAGGAAAATGATGGATAAAAGGAATATGGGTTGTTATTGTTCTTTGTCACATCCCCAAGTCTCAGGATGTTTTTGGCAATCAAGATGCACTAATGGGGACATGTTGGAGTTGAGCATTAGTTTGATCATATTTTTCCTACTCTTACTTCTGCATACTATGCAATGTGACTTGTTACTTTCTTGGAAGAGAACATCCAGGGAAGGAAGCCCTTGAGGACTTCTTGTGTAAAATTCAATCAAGTTGAAAAGGAAAAAATTGAGAGGTACTTTATTTATAGTGAAAACCAAATCATTTCCATCTATTCATGATACTTCACCAATGCATTTTCATCAAGTGGGTAGAGGCTCTGCTGCAGTGAAAACAGAGGTAAAAGATTTGTTTATTTTCATAAAATCCTGGGCAGATATTTGTAGTGTATCTGGAGATACTCTTACAATGCGAACTATGGCTGGCTGCGCTTTATGAAATTGGCAAGGGCCTCCATCTTTGTAACACCCCTCAGCCATTCTTATTTTTTCCTATGATACCCTGCAGGTACCCAGTGCGTATCAAGGGAAAAAAGCCCGTGGATGGGAGCTTTACCAAAATTCAGAGCTCCCACTTTGCGGTCCCTTATTTCTGTAACACACCCTTCCTGGGGCTTTTACCCTACACTGAAATTGAAGTTAGAATCAGCAATGGATAAGTTGTGTGGATCATGAGGGCATCAGCACCAATGTTATTGATTTCCAAGCCTGATAATAATTCTTGCTTCTTCAAGAATCTAAACATTGGCAAGGTGACTTTGTACACTTCAAAACTCACATTACTTGTTAGTAATGGCCTCATATACCACTAGAATTTTTCAAGCTATCTGGAAATATTTGTTTCTAAATCCACACGTGTTATTCCCCAGTTACGGTCATATCCATGTGGCAAATATCTAAGTATCCAACAAGGCAAAGACTTCCATGTTTGCTCCATGAACAAAAAAGGCCCAGTGGATTTTTCATAGTTTGATACTACATTCTAAATGGTAGCACGTTGCAGCCAACTGCAGCTGCAGATCCACATAAAGCACCCCAAGAAAATTTCTAGTGTATCTGGAGGGCACATCACCGAGTGGAATTTCTTCTCAGCAAAGGGCAGGGCGTTGCTGACCATTTTGCTCTTTTATTGTTCTTCCCAGGATACCTACTAGGCATATCACAGGAACAAACCAAAAATAATTTTCTAGTGGTGCTTTATGTCCGGTAATGCCCTTCGAGCAGTCCTGAAATAAACATCCCACCAAAGTGGGATGTTTTTTTCCGGAAAGTGGTGTTTGTTTCTGGAATGTGCCACTCCTTGGGCATTACCCCACATGTAATGACTAAGGACCTCGCCCAAGGTCATTCCTTCTTTCGAAATGACTGTGTGGGGCAGGCCAGAACAGCATGCAGCAGACCTTCCACTCATTCGGCAGGAGATTACAAAACTGGGAAGGTCTTATATATGCCTGGAAATGTCCTACAAATAAGATCCCAAGCTAACAGAGTACCTTAGGTTAAAAATAGCGGGCATGCTGGAAAGGACTTTCCGTGGGTCAGAAATTCTGGTCAAGTTGGAATCAGGGATGGCAAGATATAATATTGTTCAATGTGGTGTTAAAAGCAGTTGGTGACAGTTTCTGCATAGCTCTGGTTTCACACACAAAATTTTGTCATTCGGAATTCCAAATTCTTGGGCGATCACATGTAATGATCTCAATCTTGCACTTGTCCCACTTGAGAAGTTTTCCTCCCTTGAGTTTTATATCTGTTTTCTGTTTTCTCAGTTGCTGCAAGTATTATCTCTGCAGTGCGTCATACAGTGGACATTGCTACTCTCCACATTTCTGTGTTTCTCAGAGAGGTCTATAATCGCCATGTCAACTGTAAGGTTAGCACTGCACATGTGATTTGAGTTTTGCCTGCATATTGTAGAAAAATGATCTGAAATGGCAACTACTACTGTTACTGAACATGGTCAGATTCTTGTCTAGCACAAATGACAGAAAGGTATAAATGTCTTGTTGCTGATTTATTGTTGATGACCAGGATAAGACTGCAGAAGATAGATATACCCATGCAGTTCTCTGGCTGAGAGATTTTTAAAAAAAATTTAGGGTTCTGTCTTACCGGAAACTGGCACATCAATTTGAGCTCATGCCAGCAGAACCCCATCCAAATTGTCATCAAGATGATAGTGGAAAGTCATCTGTGGCTCCACAGTACATCAGACAACTCACAATCATCAAACCTTCAAACAACATTCACACCCCACCCTCATACACAGAGTTCAAAACTGTCTAATATATTTACACACACCTGATAGTGAATACAACCCCCAAGAGTTATAACAATGGGCAAAGTTCAAACACTCCAACAGGTCTACAGTCCATAAGTTCCGAAGACTGCATCACTGTTGATCTCAAGATCCAGATGCATCACTTAGCAAATCCTTCAAAATTTCTGGAGCAATTTGCTCCACCTTCACAGAATGTATCATCAATCTGACTACTCAACCTGCCAATGTCCTAAATCTCTCTACTAATCAACTTATGTAACTAAATATCCACAGAATGTATGGTACAAGAGAGGTGAAAATGAAGCTAGAAGAATAGCGCACATGCATACCCACTTCCAGCTTTAACTGGCTACAGGTATCGCACTTTCAACTCCATGTCGTATCAATAGCTGCACAAGCTTATCTCTTGATAATGGCTGCTCATTCAAAAGAAAACAAAAAGAGGTTTATTACATCCTTGTGCAAGACAAGTCTCACACCAGCACAGAGTTCCTCCAACACCAGTCTTAGAATGGTGACACTACCTTCAAATATCCAAAACAGTGTTACAGAGTTCAATTTCCAAAAAATGTGACTCACCTTAGTTTGAAAATCATTTACTCCAGCTTCAAAGAAAAGTTCTCTATCAGATTGCATTGCATTCCCAGTGAGAGCAATAATAGGTGTTTTCACTCCCATCATCCGTAACTGCCTTGTAGCCTGCAAGATTAAGAAAACTTAGTGGAGAACAATAATATCCCCATCCCCATATGTCTCCACCTAACAACATCAACCCTATGGTATACACCAAAAAAACACTGTGGAAAGTTCTTCACTCACTTGATGGCCATCCATGACCGGCATCTCCTTATCCATGAGCACTAGATCGTATGTTTTTCCTTGTCTATGCAAATCTACTGCTATTTGTCCATTCTCTGCTTCATCACACAGCAGGTTGAGATTCTGTAGAACTTTCCGCAATATTATCTGCAAAAAAAATCACATCACAACTCTATGAGTGCTAGTAACCCACTTAAATGCAAACCCCAAGCAAAAAGTCATTGACTACAATGAGCAATTATTAGGAAATAATGAACAAACAACAGTTCACAAACAATAAGACCAAGAGTACAATAGGAATAAGCAATGAACCATACCCTATTAATACGAGTATCTTCCACAAGTAACACCTTCCTTTGTCTAGGTCCACTATCTTTTTGCATATCGCCAGCTGGCTTGGTGTCAGGTTCCTTTTGCACTGACTTCACTTCCTGTTCCGTACTCTTCTGTTGTCTTGAAATTGACTTTTGAGCCATAGAAAGATCGTATTTTCTAGTAGATTCAGAAGCTTCAGAGTTTCTGTGTGTATCTGAATTTGATGGTGAAACCTCAGTTTTGTTGTTACTGTTGCGTGGCACAAGAGGGAATGGGATAGAGAAGAAGAATGTACTGCCTTCCCCTATGGATGATTTGACACCAATACTCCCCCCCACTCTCTCTACATAACGTTTTGCCATGCTTAACCCTAGTCCTGATACACCACCCTTTTGTACCCATCCTGACGTTACAAACGAGTAGGGCTCAAACAGCTTTGCTTGATCTTCAGCTGAGATTCCTGAGTAACACCCACAATATGATTGTCACAACCAATACCAACACACTAAGAAAGCACTGAATTCAGTGCAGACTTACAATATCATATCCTTTCAAATCTTTCACAAATCAAGATAAGCTTTCCATCTTTGATGCTCCAATTACCACAGCTAATAAAGAAAACTATTATTACTGGAAAACTTGAAATGTTACAGTCAGCTTGGGCAATCATTTGAGCATGTACAGGAAAATGGGATGTCAGGATAGTCCACAGAATTTTTCTTTTCCAACCAGGACCTTCAGGAAGAAAATTTCTCAAGCAAACAGACAACCTTATAGAACATGCATCCAGTTAAGACTTACCAATTCCATTATCTCTAACAGAAATACGAAGTGTTGCAACCTTGTCAACAGTATTCTCAGTCTGTGATGATGTCTTTGTAAGTATGGAAGAGCCAGTGACTCCCAACAAAGTATCCCCAGTTTGAGCAACAGGATCCATGGATGAACATGACTTCGCAGACAAAAGAGGAGGACCCACATGTTTGTTTTCCACAACTCCCTCACATTGAACTTTCAGCTCAAGTTTACCACCAGCTGGAGTAAATTTCACTGCGTTGCTAAGAAAGTTACCTGTAGGATGTACCAATATTTGCACATCAGAAAGGTAACAACAAACAGTCGTTTAGCAAAAGGACCATCATCTTTGGACAACACTAGGAGTTCACCACAAGCAGACCTAATTGGATGATTTACTAGAGAAAAAGGCTTAAGGTGAAATCCTTACCCAAAGTTTGAACAATCCTTTGTTTGTCCCCAAGCACAAAATGTGAAGTCAGAAGCTTGTTCACAAACTCATCGACATCCATATTGAATGCAATTTCCTTTTGCTGAAGTAAGTCTTTCAACCCCCAAGCCAAAAACTTAATGACTGCAAGGATGTCCAACTCATCACTGTGAAGCTCCATCTGACCCACCTCCCATTGCCCTGTGATCAAGGAAAACCACACACCGAGAGCTTTGATAAGATGCTGGTTATGGATTATTTGGGTTGCCATTTTGGTCAATATCCTAACAACCATCTGTACACTCCATCAGAGCTCTGAACCATACCCACAGATTAACAGTGCACACAGAGAAGATACCTCTGTTACATACCAACTTAAAAGCATATGTTTCAAAGAATACAAGAGCCACTCTCTCATAGCAGCAACCAAATGAGATGGCATTCATCTGCAACTAACCCATATCTGTGACATCATCAAGAACACTGGTCATGGTCTCTGCACAGTCCAGCATCATCTGCACCAAGTCCATCTTGTCTGTGCCATTCCCAATTGGATCTGTCACATCTCCAGATGCCTGCATGTGACCTAGACCCAGCACTATTGCATTGAAGGGAACTGCACAAACCAGGAAAACAAAGAACAGTCAACAATTTGCTGCATTTCTCCTTAGGATGTCACCACAACCTGCACACTTGTGTCATTCCTCCCAACATTACTGTACATTATGCCTGACATTGCAAGGCATGTGAAATTACCTGCTTGCTGCTGCTGCTGCAAACCATATGAGCAGAAATTACACAAATGAACTTCTTTGCTGCTGTGCTATGATTTTGCTGGATGCTCGAGTTCAGCTTCTTTTCCAGGTTTACTTGATTTTCATTAGTGCTAATGATTAACAGAATAGGTTTAAAAAGCAACTAACCTCGGATATTGTGGAAGACATAAGCCATGAACTGCTGCTTAGCTTGCTGTGCCCGCTGCACTTTCTCATCAGCTTGCTCAATCCTCATTCTACTGTCCTCAATCTCCACACAGTGTGAACAGCTACCATCTGCTTCAATATGAGATCGGCTCCACAAGAAACTGTCACAGCTGGTCCCCCAAGAACCGGAGATGATGGTCAACAATGCACTCAAGATGCCCAGAAAGGGACAAGCCCTAATGAACATCTTGCAGTAGAAGAAAAAGCTGACTTGGGTCTCTGCATCATCAGCAAGAGCCATTGAGGAGCCGCTCCTCTCCAGAGGCACTTCCTGCTCATATTCGATGCCGCCGCCTGAGGACCTGGACGTCAAGAACCGGAGATAGACGAAGACCACGACGACAGCTGCCACCATTGTAAGCAAGGCGCGAGCGGCTTGCAGAAACAACGCTATCTTCGATTTTCTATCAACCTCAACATCGACGTTGGTAGCAGCAGCGTCGTCGTTGTCGTCTGCTGTTGCAACGGTGAGAGATTCTGTCAAGCGTGTTGTTGTTGTTGTGCTGCTGCTCCGAATGAAGGAAATGCTGCTGCTTCTTGTTTCAGCGGCGGGCAGTGTAGCGCTCTGTTGTCGCGGGGGGAGGGACGATCCTCCTTTTGTCTGGCCGCCCTTACTGAGTTCGTGCGAATGGCCTACAAATTCGTTTATCAAATACTGCGTGCCTACAGGAAGGCTAAGAGTACGGCGGTCCTGCAACGAGGAGTAGTTCTTGTACACGAAACTATCAAGCTGCCCGCCCTTGGCCTGGTGCGAAACTTCACTACTACTAGAGAGCTGAAGAAGCGATCCTTGGTCCGATCCTGCTGCTGCTCCTCCTCCGCTGATCACCTGTTTCTTGATGCTCTCGCTGTTGTTTCCAGGAAATCCAGATCCTTGCAATCCGTTTGGGTTCTTCCAAGGCAATCCTAATTGCAACTCTTCCCTAAGCTGGCTCACTGTTCTAACTAAGCTACTCGTGCTGCTGCTGCTGCTGCTTCTTATGTCATGTTCGTATACTGCGCTATTATGTCTGATGAGTCGAAACCCTCCTCCATTCTCACGCACTGCGGAAATCGAGTTGCCGGTTTCAAATCCTGCTCCTCCTCCCGCTGTTACGAACGGCTCCCCGCCCTCGTCAATCTTATATACAGCGTGCTGCGACGGCCGAGACCATGGCGTCGCTTCTCCTCCTCTTCCTGATCCTTGCCTAACTCTCATCCCTGCCGATGGAAAATTTTACACTCTACAAAAGGCTTCCGAAATTCGCACGAGCTTCGATTGTCGTCGGTTCTGAAGAATAAATAACTCCAGAAAAGCGATCTCCCAACGGAGAAAGAAAATCCTTCTAACAAATTCGAAAACAACCAAAAAAAAAAAAACAGCAAAAACCTGCTGGATTTCTCACTGGTCACCAACCGACTTACTTCATCGGCGAAACCGGAAACTCTTCTCACGGTTGCTCGAAGAAGATCCACAACCTCAAGAGTAACCAGGAAAGAATCCGTTCAAACTCGTCAACAAGACAGGCCGCGGTTCATCAGCGGAGCGAAAGCAGCAGCAGAGAAGAAGAAAAACCGACAGAAGATAGGCAGAAGAGTCTTGTCTCAGTTGCTGAGACCTAAAAAACTCACGCATCTGCGAACGGCAATCGCCGAAGATGGGCCAAAGAAAGAAAAAAACTGATAATAACCAAATCTGTACAGAAAACAGAAACAACAAGAGACGGATCCAGATATGCACACAGAAGATGAAGAAGATTCCGGAGAGAACAGACATAACAAAGACGGATTTGGAACTCCTCTCCCCTCCTGTGCAAGCTCTTATTTTACGCTGCAACAGACGCGATGCGCGCACGCCACAACAGCGCTGCAAACGCGTGCGCAACTCTTCGAGGCCTTCTCTCACAGCGGGCAGACGGACAGACAGACGGGAACGGGCGGGCAGGAGGAGGGATCCCGCGGGTCTACGTGTCTGCGTCCTCCTGCCGGGAAATGCTTAAGTGTTTTTGACGCCGGGTGAGGCGGGTCACCCGATTAACTGCCACATTGCAAAAGGGGCCCAGGAGCCTGCATTTTCCGCACGCTGCAGGTGACCCGTTGTCCAAGCACCCATGGTTTCTTTGGGTCCACGCATGAGAAGCAGGTTTTTGAAATTTTTATTTTGAAATAATAAAAATACATAATTAATTAATTAATTAATTAAAAATTAAAAAATAAAATTTAGTTAAATTTAATCTAAAATAATTTAAAAATATTTTGGTGTTAAAAAATTGGGCGACATTGAACAACATTAGCAAAATTAGTTGAATATACACTAGAAAAACAACAATTTCTCAATTTCTTTGTTCAAAAAATGGTGAATTTTGCTACGAAAAAAACACCAACATTGAGAAGTTCAAGTTCCAGTGTGTTTTTTAAGGAATTTTCGTTTGTAGCCAAAGTGGAGACCATCCATAAGAAGATGTAGGAAATGTGACAATCATCCCTTTGAAGATTTAGCCAAATCTGGATATAAACCAGAAATAAAGTACAAATCTTTAATCATCTTTCTATATTTTTGGCTACTCAGTGAAAACCAAGTATATAAATATGGTGTTTTTAAAATTAAATTATTTTTTTCCTCCCTCACTTTTGGTGACTAAAAACATCCAAAATCATTTCTTTTCAAATTTAAAATCTTAAAATTTTCTTTTTGACAAAACCTGGCCAATTAAAAAAAACGGCCCATTGAGAACAAGCAGGTAGTGAATTTGGGGGAAGGACCCAAAAAGAAAAGAAAGGAAACCTCAAACAAAGAAGGAATGAAGTTGATTTGAACAAGGAAGGAATGGAAGTCTATCAATACAAGGAAGGAACGAAATCAATTGAACATGGATGGAATGGAAATTGATGGAACAAGGAAGGATGCAAACAAGTAACATACGGAGTTTGTGAAGGTTTCTTCATTTTGAAGAAAGGGCAATGTTAGTATTGTAGGTTTACATAGGTAGCTTAGGGAATTGAGTGATGGGTTTCAAGTTGGTGAACTAGCAAACTTGTTTCCTCTTTTCGGTAGATATTTTTGATAGTGTTTCTTGCACGAGGAAAAATTGTACATACATGAATGAATGAATGAATTTTTTGACATTCATCCATCCATACAAGGGTCACAACAACTCACAAAGGCAAAAGGGAGTTCAACTTCGTTTGCATTTTTCATTTACTATATTGATTTTGGATCTCCGGGATGCATTTAGAGGCAATTAGTTTTACTAGACCCTTCATGTCTAAAAAAACACAAAGTTCGACCATAATACCTTAGCTTAAGTTTAGGGTGTTAATTAACTTTATTGGGTATTTCCTAATTTAACCAGAGATTCTTCATGTTGGACTCACAGTGTGAGCCTATCAACAGTGTCTAGGGTGTTTCCTTTGGAGAGCAACACCTGGGCATACAAAAAAGGAGGAGCAAAAGATGTGAAATATCTCAAGTTCCTGTCACATGCCACTTTATTACTGCGCTAATGACCACCCCACTCCCCCAAATAAAGAAATAAAAATCTTGAGAGAAAGTGAAGTGAAGTCTTCCAAGGAGAGAGACTTAGGGTGGATCTAGGGTGGACTCATGGTGCATAGGATTTTAGGGTTCATTCATTCATGGGGGACTTAAATTAGTCATTTAGGGTTCCCCCCCCCCCCTCCCTTTTAAGAGGCTATAGATGCAAAAGTGACCCCCATGGTTAAGTCACAACCATGTCTGTAGCCTGCCCTTTACCATGGTGACTAGTCTTTTCTATGTAACTTAACCAGTTTCGGTTTCTTTTGGGTGTAACTTAACCATACTTCTCTTGGTGGGGTAGGTGGTCATCTGCTGGTTGCACTTATGATCCCACCAGTTACAGTCGTGATATGAATGGATGGTAGCGTACCAGTTCCCACTTGTGGAACAGCATCTTGCTCAACTAGGCTCAATGTGTTCCCAGTTGGACACAACAGATTACGTACTACATTGTCTGTACAGTATATTGTGTTTGACTCCAAACCTCACTCTCAGTTCAGTTGGGATCCCCATCCAACGGAACTGGTGTGCTGGCTGCTCTGAGGGCTGTAAATTGGGCCCTCTTGAGGGTTTCTGTCCATTGGTGTGCTGGTTCACCTAAGTTCAAGAAATGAGCTCGGAAAGCTTCATAGTATAGACCCACCCACCGACCATTCGGTAAAACAAAGAAACCAGCATGGAAATTAGGTACTCTCCCTGACTCTGCCAACTCCTCCTCCTCCTCCTCCTCCTCCTCATCAGTGTATTGGAAGCTGCTGCTCAAAACATTAGGAATCATTCACAAATGAAGAACATATGATGCAACTCATCAAGAGGAAAAGGATCACATGGTTGGGTCGGTAGGTGGGTGCATGGGTTGGGTGGGAATGATTTCAACACTATTTCCTTATGAATCATCAAATTAAAATATCTTAAGAAATTAGTCTCTTAATCATCCATCAACTACACATCTAAGTTCTAACCAAGGGGTTTTTTTCAAAAAAAAAAACCAAAAAAAACCAAAAAATTGGCAAAATTTTTGGGTAATAATCTACAAAATTAGTTGAATTTTACACTAGAAAATTGATTTTCCTCAGAAATTTACCAATTTTTTTTTGTCATGAAAGAAAAAATGTTGAGGAAAAAAAAAAAAAAAACTAGTCCCAACTATATCCTTAAAATGTAATTTTGAAGTGTATTTAGTCAAAAACTTTATGAGAACTTGTGAACTATGATGTATTTGTTTCAATGCTTTTGATCTATGACCGATAGCAATAGCTATTGATCACAAATTGTTCTAAAAGGGCCTCTGGTGGGGTGAGTTCACAAGCAACGAGAAATTCATGCAGGCTTTCATGAAAGGTCGGTGGATTCTTGGAAGGACCGCACGGAAGCATGAGGAGGAGGAGGAGAAGTATGGGTAATATAAGCCATGTTTCGGCGTTCTATTGGTGCCAGGTTGTTCAAAAATATGTTTGTTGCAAACTTTACTCTGATTTGAAAGCAAAGAAAGAGTTTTCGAGGAGGACCCAATCTCGACCATTCCTAGAGCTACAACACACCACCATATCAGCCCCCTTGGAATCCCTGGTGGCCACCAGTTTCCTTTTTGTGCAGAGTTTCCATGTTGATACTTTCTACAATTCCAAACGGATCATCTTCCTTACCTTCCTTCCGACCTCATTGTTCACTTCCTTACAAAAAAATTTTAACACCTCATAAGCCGGAAAAAGCTGCCCTACTTTTTGTAGTGTATTTAGACGACCATTGTCAGGCCCAAGACCTCAGCAACCATCTTCCAGCGACCATTCTGGGTGGGCTAAGGGCCCATTAGTTTTCCGATTATGAACGTCAGCTATGAGGCCGAGCAATCATTATGCACGGTAACACCCTTGGACGGGCGTATTATCAGAAGTTGGCATAGCCCTCGGCCGTCGCGTCTCGGGTGCCCCTCGGGCAGGCACCTTGTTATGGTAATGCCCCATCTGTGGGCATTACCTTTTCTTTTTTTTTAAAAAATTTCCTAATTTTTGTTTAACAAAGGTTAGCCTCCCTTTCACTTTTTTACCCTACTACCCAAGTTTTTAATATAGAAACTAACTCGAAATTTACAAAAAGGAAAGAAAAAGAAAAGGTAAGTATATAGTTTGCCCTCAAAACTGTGGATATTTTGGTGCAAGAGCCCTGCATAAAAAGGGTGTGTTCAAAATATATTTCCAAGTGGCAGAGACAAGTCCGTTACCCTGGAATGAGATTTTTCAATGGCGAGCCAATCAGAGGACTGCATCTGGGCCATCCTTGACAGGGGCTGCTCATTGCAGTTTTCTTGGGAGG
>Ga0116227_10005930_pt1 | contig 25203 bp, 21 predicted proteins | sample S1TSphgellanicum_FD_89693 | JGI IMG/M metagenome (GOLD analysis project Ga0116227, IMG submission 89693) | Host-associated microbial communities from peat moss isolated from Minnesota, USA - S1T2_Fb - Sphagnum magellanicum MG | ecosystem: Host-associated > Plants > Peat moss > Unclassified... | reverse complement strand
TTTTTTTTTTTTTTTTGTTTGTTTTAATTAAATTTTTTTTTTTTTTTTTTTTGGTATTATGAAATGTTATTTTTTTAATTTAGTTTTTTTTTTTTTTTTCCCATGATGTAAAAGACTACAATTCTCTAGTTTTGTTGGTTTGCAACTATTTGATGGATGGTAATTACAACCATGGAAGGTAGTAATGGTGGTGGATAAAAATTCACAAGGATGAAAACAACCCATACCTCCTAGGATAGAATGTGGAAACACACCTCAAACATTCAATTGTCATTGTTCATATTGTTATGTTAAATTTGTAACATCAAATTGTATCAAACATGTTTCAATTTGCAAAAGACATCACCAAACCATAAAGTGTCAACTTCTTGTTAGCAATTTGGTAATATTGTTGAAATTGTTATTGTCAAATTGTTGTTATCAATTGTATCATCAAATTGCTTCAATTTGCAAAATAAATCATTAAGTCATAATTGTCAACTTCTTGTAAGCAAATTTTTTTAATTGAATGCAAAAGGACACAACAAGATTGATGAAAGTTCATCAAAGAAAAGAAATAAAGGCAGAAATAAAGTTATTTCCTCAATTCAAATGCATCAATGGAGCTTCAAATTAGAAAACCTAGACAATTTAATTGGGAGCACAAAGAAGTTTTTGCATTCATAAAGGCAAAGCATGATGAAAATGTATAAATCAACCCATAAGACATGTTCAAAAGTAATGAGATAAAATGAAGGAAGATTTCAACTACTATCATGGTTGCAAGAATTTTTTAGCATGAGAAAAAACCTTGCATGCAAAAAAAATGGGAATTAATTTCAAGGAATTTCAAAAATATTTTTATTTACATGTTCAAGATTAGCCACGGTGATGATTATTGGACATTGAGCCCACAAAACAAGTTTGCCTTCCATATGCCATGACTTTTTGGCAATAACATTCATGATCAGGTATTAAAATTCATGGGAAATATGTAAATCTTCAACCCACCTCATGTTCAAGATGTCATGAAAAAAATTAACATTATGTTTAATCCTAATGACTTGAATCCATGAAATCTAATTGATGTTAGTGAATATAGGAAAGAAAACATCGACCTTGATATTTTTATAAATGCACTAACATTTTTATCAAAACTAAACCTTCATAGAAAATCTTTGTGATCAAGCACCTCTTAAAGGTCTTTCATGGAAACTATAATTGAATGTTTAATTGAACTTATGGGTGGTAACTTGATGCAATTGAAGCGAACAAAGTAGATTATGTGCCTTTTACTTATATATTAGCTAGTGATCAATTAGAAGTTGGCAAGACGAACTCCTATCAATATACCCACGTCAAATCATCAAATCCAAACTTCAAAAGACAAATAAATTATTCATAATCTAGGTACTAAATCATGAAATGTTGGTAGCACATGTGTTAAACGTTCCTATTCTTTTGCATACTAAAAACACATTACAAAGTGCATATATGACCATAATAAAGGTAACACAAAAAGGAGTTGAATGAATAACCAACTCGGTGAGAGCAAAACCACACCCACATTGGTACTAATTACCATAATGAAAACAAATGGATGAAAAAAATCTTCAGTCTAGTGCCACTATTTTAAAGTAATAACGTGTGGGTCCATTGTTTTAAATCAAGGAAGTTTAGGCCCTTATCTCCTTCCATTTTTTGGATTCCTTCCACCCCTTTTTATTTCCATAAAATGATTAACTTCCTCCATCTAAAAAGAAAGTACATGCCTACTAATATTTTTTTGAGTCATTTAATATCAATTTAATTTTAGAATTAGGGCTTCATTTGAGATTATAATTTATTCTAGACATCATTTCATTTCTTCTTTGTTTTGTTATAACACTATTTGTTCAGAGAGGTAAATTTATCTTTCATTCTCTTTCTTTTGTTTTTTTTTTTACTTTGTTGTTCTTATTGTTTGTATGTGTGCATGTTTTTTATTGCAAACCCAACAACAAAAAGGAGGTGGGGGGCATTGTGTTCCCCTTGAGTTTTTGGTTCACAGTAATAGCATGAAGATGTGGCATTGTGTTCCCCTTCGTTTGTAGCATACAACTGTAGCATTGCGCCTTGCATGTGTTTTTCTTGCAACAATGATTATAACAAGAGGAAAGGGTAGGCGCAATGGCCCCCTCATGTTTTTTTTTATAACATTGGTTTCAACTTGAAAAGGGGGGGGTGATGCCCCCCCTTTAAGTTTTGTTTTCACAGCACCAACTACAATAGGTAAAAGAAAAGGGGCCGCAATGGCCTTTTGTGTGTTTTTTTTCACAGCACTTGTTATATAATGAAAAAGAGGGAGTGGCTCACAATGCCCCCCTTGTGTTTTTTTCCATAGCATTTGCTATAACATGAAGAAGAAGGGGAGGGGAGGGGTGTGATGCCCCCCTTGTGTTTTTTTTGGTAGCATTAAATGGAATAGGAGGACAAGAGGGGCCATAATCCCCCCCATTGTGTTTTTTTTCACATAACTTATTGTAGCAAGAAAAGGAAGGGAGGTCGCGATGCCTTCCCTTGTGTTTTTCTTGTAGCATTTGTTGCAACATTAAAAAGGAAAAAGGGTGTGATGCACCCCCTTGTGTTTTTTTTAACAACATTTGCTACACCATGAGGAAGAATGGGGGCACGATGCCCCCTTGTGTTTTTTTTTTCGCAACATTTGCTACAACATTAGAAAAAAGGGGGCTCACAATGCGCCCCCCCCCCCATGTGTTTCTTTTTTGCAACACTTGTTATAACAAAAGGAAGAAGGGGGCTCGTAATGCCCCCCCTTGCTTTTTTTGTAGCATTTGTTATAGCATTAGGAAGAAAGGGTCTGACCTGATAGGAAGTGAATTGGATAATATTCTTGTGTGAACATAGGAAGTTTTTAAGGTTTTAATTTTTGTTTTCAATGGCCGTCAACTTTCTACATGTTAATGACAAAAATTATTCCATCACTATTTGTTTCTTTAATATAGTTGCAACAATTCTTGAAATTTGGGGTGTCCTTGGGTTGGGTAGAATGAGGGAAATGAAAACAAAAGTGGGAAATTAATAGAGACATATATGTAGTCCAAATCTACACAAAAAAATTGTCTTTCCTAAATGGTTATAAATCAACCTGGTGTATGTCATTAATACTTGGGTTCAAACATTGAGTTCAAGAGTCTTTGAGGTTAGGGTTTTTCACAATTAAAGTGTAGATGGATCAATAATATATAGTTGTGGAAATGAATCATATTGCTTTAAAAAATTATTCACTGAAGGAAAACAAATATCACCATTATTACTATAAATGATTGAAGAAACATTTGTACAAGTATATGAAGTTGATTTGGAATTTTGTTATTTACACATTTTAATAATTTTTTTTCCATGTGGATTCAAAGATTTTTATGGGATATATTGGCTTTGTAAAGAAGGGGTAACTCGTTTAAAAATTACTATATAAAAAGAAAGTGCAAGGGAAATTCCACAAAAATCTTTCCTAAATTTGGAAAATAATGACAAGGTTAATGACCTTATCTAGACTTCCAAACACTCTTCAACATACATGAAGTTGAGATGGGCATATGGATCCAAACATCCACGGTTTGCTAAAAAGCAGAAGGAGATGTTGTTGGGGTTGGAGAAATACCACATAAACCAAATGGTTCATTTTTGGTGAGTAGTTAAACTTTTAATTTAATGGTTTCTTGATTAATTTCATTGTTTTTTAGTTTTGATTTTTTCGACATGTTCAGTGTAGGACTACGAGGTGGGATGGGGAAGAAAATTACATGAAGGTATACAAAGAGGTGTTTATTCAAATAAAAAGGAAGGAGCGTGATATAATCACATGGAAACAATATAAAATGGCATTAAAGGCTAGATTATAATTTAAGGGTGGGTGTCTAGATGTTAATTCTAAGGAGGGTGAAGAGGATGAGGGATGTGAGGAAGATGAAGAAGGTGCGAAAGGTGAGGAGAGTGAAGAAGGTGATGGAAAAACCAATGAGGTCTCATAGTAAGAGAAAAAGGTCCCTTTGTAGTTCATAAAGTCACACCAAGGAAAGTGTGTAAGGCCAAGGAAAAGGTCTTAGTAGTGGCCAAGACAAAGGGTAAAAAGAAGTTGAAAGAGATAAGCAACGTTAAGGATAAACAAAAGGTCAAGGAAGTAACCAAGGAACAGGATAAGGAGAAAGCATTATGGAAGAGAAAGGTGGTGGGAGGGAGTTGCAAAGGTCATCCAAAAAAAGAGAAACAAATGAACAATAGATATGTAGTTCACCCCACATGTACCCATGTGTTTTCATGTCATGCATTTTGTGTTGAAATGAATGTTCATATATGTGATCATTATTATAATTTCGTTAAATGGTTAGATAGTACTAGTTTTTATGTTATGGTGAACAAAGGTATTGTCAAATGAATATTTTGAATAACATAAATCAACATATTGTTGTAATCAATGAACCCCGACATACATATTACATATTTTTGGCATACCCCCATCATGAGTGTTACAAGTTCTAAGAAGGGTTAATTGACTCACAACATAAGTATTGCATAATTAACATTATTTTGAAATGGATATTGTGATTATGTTAAAAATCAACATGTTGCAATCATGGAACCCCAACATAAGCATTGCACATTTTCCACATGCCCCCATCATAGGTATTACAAGTTATAAATAGAATTAATTGAATCACAACATAAGTATTGCACAATTAACAATATTTTGTAATGAATATCGTGATTATGTTGAATCAACATGTTGCAATCATGGAACCACAACATAAATATTACACATTTTTAACGTATCCCCATCATAGGTATTACAAGTTATAATTAGAGTTAATTGAATCACAACATAAATATTGTGTAATTATGTTACACACTACTAATGATGATGAAAATTTAAAATTTAATTTCAAGAATTAAAAGTTGTGTATATTGATTCAATTGAAGATAAAGAACAATATTTAACAAGCATATATATTAAATGAAATTAAACTAAACTAAAGTAGGATCACATATGTTTTGTAACATGTTTGAAGCTTGCACATCCCTAATCATATGTATTTTTAGGGGTTACATGAATCCCAACATAAAAATTGCAACTAATAAATTTATCAAATGGGATGATCAAAACATAACCCACCTAGATGATTTTGATATCATGGTTAGATAGTTAAGTAAACCTAATTACTTGATTGATCCCCATGTTATCTAACCTCTTAATTACTTTGTGGTTCTCAAATTATCTACTCCATGGTATTGTTAAATTTACAATCCAATTATCAAGAATTAACCCAATTATTGATTGCTCTTTCGCAAAAAGTTCACCAATTCAAGCCATAAATGTTTTAAAAAATAATCACATCAAGATTATGTAATTCAAATTGGAACAAAATTTAAACAATACACCACACCTATTTTACAAACATAGGTATTGCCCATTGAAATAACACAAGTTCATACTTGTATTTGGAATTTTAACGTTTTTTGGAGGTATACTTTTCACACCAATCTTTCATGCATTTTTCGGTGTTAGGAAGGCCATCATTAACATTTTCAAACACAACCACTAGATGAAGGGTGTCCATAGATTTAGCTAATTGTAATGCATGGATGTCCACATACACTTGGTGAAATATAGCCATTGTGTGGTCACAAAGAATTTGACCACCCAATCGGCATTCCTCAACAATAACCTTAGTAACAATCGTTAAATGATTTGTCATGAACTTGTTCACGATGACTTTAACAGTCAAAAGGTCTTTCGTTTGTTTTCATCAGGAAATTGGGAGCACCCACCCACATCAACGTGTAGTTGTACCTCACCATCCTTGTCATCATCGTCATCATTATCACCATCATCATCGGAGGCCAATATCAAATCATCCATAGAAGGTAAATTGTAAATAAAACATCCAAATCTCTCTTTTGTGAACCAGAATATGTCCCACAAAACTCCAAAAGAGTGGATTTCGAAATATCAATTATGAGCAAAATGATTCCAATTTGGTACTTACACAAGTTGCTTTGAATTGCCCACTTACAAGAGCAACAAGCATACATAGTGTAGGGCTTAAGAACCAGATACCACCAAGTAATGGTGTCTTGTGACATAACATGCCATGGTTCTTCAATTTTTGTTGGAGAATTCAAATGTCCTTTGTGATGGTGCGAGCCCACAATATGCCATCTTCCACAATATTTTTGGCATTTTTTTATAATTCCTTCTCTCTTTGCCTCTTGAACATGGAGATAACGAGTTGACACCAGGTTGGTCAACCTCCAAATCAACCGATCAACTTTTCAAGCCTTTGTTCCTCTTGTGTCATGCTTCAACCACCATTTGATTACGCCATAGTAAGCTTCAATGTTTGCTTGGGTGTCTTGATTTGCATGAAGAACTTGACACATTCCAACCATCCACACTTCTACATCATGATATGTAAAACCATTCACTAGAATGTAGATAGGTCTATGTAATATGTACGATTAATATATGTTTTATGGACAAATTAAGGTTAAATACAACTTTATCATGAAATATAAATACGCATGAGATATTGATTTGCAAAATCCATTTGTTTCAAATAATTTTTTTCTTTTATAACCTCTTGCTTAGCCTTCCCATAGGTTTCATAACTCTTCAATTGTCATTATTGTTTTTATTCAACATTTTAGTTGAATCATGATTTATTAAAGGTTGTCTATGCAATTATGTTATTTTTATTTTTGACCTCCAAGCTAATGTTGTGTTGTTTTCATGTTTTAAGTTTCACATGTTTTAGTGTTGGAGTTTTATTTCACTCAACATTATTCAAAGAAGTGTTTTGTTTATTTTTTGGATCTCTTCTTGATGGCAACTATATTGACACATATGGAAGGTCCATGGTGGTTGTTGAGTTTATAACCCCATTCTTGTCATGGCCACTTGTTCCATAGTGTTTTTGATTATGGGTCCATCCATATAATAGATCCATGTATTTCTAAAGGTTTTGTAGGTGCTTGTGAATTTTTTGGAATCTTTTTATGTGTTGCATTTTAAAATGTGATTCAAAATTTGTTGAGCTTTTGGAAGCTTCCATAAGAGCTTCTTTCACCAAGTAAAGGTTATTGAAGAGAGATATGACAATATATGCTTACAACAAACAACTAATTAAACTCCTCCATAATTAATATTTGCTGTGTAGCTAAAGGGGAAGGGGGTTCATCCTTAGCTTTGAGTGTTGGTCCTTAGTTTTGGGAACCTCGAATATAACTGAAAATCAAAGTTGAGATGGCAAAAATACCCAAATTGAAGTCAAGATTGAGAACAATTTTATGAATAACTTTACTGTAGAAGGAATACACAAACATAAATAATGCCCTTTCTACCCAATGCAAATGACATATGCATAAGGCCATTATTCATTATTAGTTGGACCCACAAAATTTTTTGAACTATTCATCACTCTTTGGATTGTAATGCATGGTGCAAAATTCCATATTTTATTATAAGGTGAATTTTTTTTTATGCTTTGGATGTTGGCAAAAACCCACATGTTGTAAATGCATATAAAAAGATTTTTTAAAAAACAAGGAAGACCTATGAAACATGAAATGAACATGCTCTATTCAGTTTAGTTGCTTAAAACTTGTTTGGATGTGAATGGAATTTAAGCTTACACCTAATATGTGATTTCAAGTGTTGCATCTAACCAACTTGATTTATTTGAAATATTCAAATGGGTACTCCATGTGCTAGTCATTAGATGTAGAAGAAGGGCAAGTCCGTAGCAATGTTGGTTGGTTTTTCATGTTGAAGAGAACCTTCGAACTCAAATTCAACATTAAAATTTGTTTGGTAATTTCTCTGAGTGGGTTTTGAGCTTTAACTTTCTAGCCATTGACCAGTTGTCATTAGGCAACCAAGCTTAAGCAATCTAGGCCAAGCTAGTCTAGTCTAGGTATCAATATTTGTGTTAAATTATATTTTTCATGGTTCCAAATGCAATTTTGGTTCTAGGAAAAAAACTAGTTTCATGGTTCAATTCTTTTCTCGATTCCACCAAAAAGGTGCCAATGTGGGGGTTCATGTCACAAGAACATAAACCCTAAATTTAACATTTCAAGGTGAAGAATAGGTGCCAACATTGGACTGGAGAGGGTTATGTGGTTCACAGGCATGGCAACAAGTCTAGTAGCCCCAATTTCCGAGTTTGAAACAACATAACACTCAATGTGACATACCTTTCCTTGACATAAACAATTAACACAAGTAACATGTTACAACTTTGGCTTGTAATACAAGGGTAGATTGAATGAAATCTATGCATAAAATCAAATAAGGATATGTAAAAACTTTAACTTCTAATTGAAGCTCCTTGCAATTTGCATGTCATTTGCATGCAACATGTAAGTAAAGTTCACTAAGGCAATTCTTAAAAAGAATTCAAAGCATTGATTTGAACAATTTCATTTGTCACCCAAAAGAAAATTTGCACCTTGGGACAAGCCTAGGATGCCATTACAACATTCAAGTCTGAATTTACTAAAATTCATTCCTCAAAACAATTCAAAGCTCCGATTCTAACAATCTTATTGACTATATATGTTTTTTCATCCCTAGCTAGAAGAGTATTCCACAAACCCCCCTGTTTGTGTATATCCAATACATGAATAAAAATTGACATAATGTGCCCCCATCCTTATGGATTTGTAAGGTGCCTTGGTTCTAGGAGGAATATTATAGTTCAAAAGGTCCCTACAACACACAAAAATATTAGGTCAGATTCTTATGTATAGGGGGAGGCACTATAGTTAATGCCTCTCCCACTATAGTTCCCATGTGACCTTGCCTTTCCTCCATTTCTAAAAACCTCCAAGAATTTTCTTAGCATTTGTGGAGGCACCTTTATAGAACACAAGATTTCGTAAGGCATTTCAAAAAATGAAATGCTTATATGCAATGGGCATTCCATTTTTTGAAATGCCATGGTCTTGGTTTTTATTTTGTTTCTATGATACCCAGTGATTACCCATCAAATATTAACCAAAGTATCATGAAATAATTTAACAAATAAAATAATGCCCTTGAAGACTCCATAATGCCCTTGGAGTGGGGGAGTTAGCACCCCTGGACTTTGTCTTGGGCAAATGCTTATTTTTGAAACTCCTCGTTCTTTGGGTGTTACTCTAGGCAAAATACTTCCATGTTAAAGGGATCTTATATAATGGTAAGGTGCGTAGGAGGAAGATTATCCTTTGAAAGGTACCTTCAAATTAGGTCAAGTTTTTCATGTGTAGAATAAACCCTAGGGTAAAACACTTTCAAATTAAAGGGCCTAGGATGAGACCAAAGTTGAGTTCAGCCCCACATTTTGGGAATATGTTCCCACTAGTGAGCTTTACTATTGTAAAGCACAAAGCACCATGCGGGGGTTTTATCCATGATAAACTAACTATGAGTCAAAATTATCACAAACATGAACATACATAGATCATGAGGTGTAAGGGTGGAGGGTTGTTGCAAGAGGGATCATTTACACATATATAAATATAAGTAAGGGCTACTTTAGACAAGGGTCCAAGGAGCAAAGTCCAATAAAATCGAGCATTGCTATTCGTTAAGAGCTTTAAATTGGTCCCAAGGCCTGTAGATGAAGGTCCAAGACCATGACAAATCAAATTGTGATTTTGTCTCCATGGCATTTCAGAGTTTAAAAAAGAAAGAAAAACAAAAATTTAAAAATAAAATGTTCGCTTAATTCTCTCACATGTTAATCACACATTTTGATATTAGACCCTTGAATTGAACCCTGAGCCTTTAGACACACTCGTTGGACCTTAAGAAAAAGTGTTTTTTTTAATGTGAAGAAAGATCCAATTCAAGGTTCAATTTGTTTCAAATTGATTCTTGAGCTTTTGGTCCTTGGTCCCTTGTCTAAAATGGCCCTAAGTCCAAATGACTTGACTGTCAAATATCATAGGCCTAGTTACCCTCCTGAGACCTAGGCACCCACACTGTAGTTATTTAAGGGTTTTAGCTTCTTCACAGGAAAAGAACCGTCACGACAAACACTCAACCCTAAAACGGCTTCTGACACCTGCCTAAAACCCTGGCCACGGGAAAGGGGCAGGGGGTATAAAAACTCAATTCTGGTGTCCTGATGCCAATCCAACAGCTGAGAAACGTGCTAGGCAGTCGTTCTGGGCAGACGGGCAGGAAAAAAACAGAAGCGACCGCGCGAGCCTTCCTCCTTTAGGTTTTGCGCATCGACAGATCTGTTTTTCTGTGTTGCGATTGTTGTTCGCGATCGCCGCCACGCTGCGCTCTCCTGACCTCTGTGTGTTCAGTTGCAGCCCTTTTGCCTCTTCCTCGCTTGTGTTGAGGAGCTTGAAGGGGGTTCAAAGAGTTGCGGTGAAAATTTTCATAAGGAAAGCGCTTGCTTGCTCGAGATTTTCTGTTTGCTTCTCGTCACTTGCGACACAGAATTTTCACAGTCGATACGACTTCTCTTTGTTTTTTTTGTCTTTTGTTTTTTCATTGGATTTTATTTGAGGAATAGAGAGAAACAGAAGAGAAATACCTTCTTTCCACGTTCCTGCTTAGGTCTTCGAAAGCGAAATAGAGATGGCTTACTTCGGAAAGCTTGGATGCCTGATGCGCCAGACCGTGGCTAGATCTCTGTTACAGAAGGCCGGAGCAGCCGGAACCGGCTCTGTGGCTTTGCCTGCCGTTTTCTTGCTGCAGCGCGGCATGGCTTCTTCTAAGCTTTTCATCGGCGGTGAGTTCCCTCTCTCTCTCTCTCTCTCTTTATCTCTCTCTCTTCGATTTTTTTCTTTTCTATTGCATAGTAGCATCCGTTTCCGTCTGTTTCGATTCGTGTCTCTTTCTCTTCGGGAATCTCTCAAACGAAGGCGGAGAGAAGATCTTCCAATTGACGCAGTTCATTGCCAGACACTAAACCTAGGTCTTTTTATAAGTATTTCACGTGTGCATTTTTCTTAACGTATGAAAACATCAAGCTGAACGTGCAAGAAGTTGTATTGAACAGAAAAAAAATGATTTTTTTCCCACAGAGTTATATAGCTCATAAAGATTTGGTCCCTTTACCGTTTTTCTTGGAGCATCTAGCACCAGTGTTTATTATATGAAAGCTTAAGTATCCTTCTGCTGGAGTTTCGGGATGATTTTTCAGTTGAACCAAGGAACATAGTCCTGAGCCCAAAAACAAATTCTATTCTGAAACCAGAAGTCTTATTTCAATTAGAGCAGCACAACATCTCAGTTCCAATAGGAGGTGTTGCAAGAGATAGTTGCTGCAAGCCTTCATTTTGGAAGGAAACACTTGAGCTATGATTTTCAAAGTAACTTGATATGGTCATCAAGAGGTATTGCCAACCATGAATGATCTGGTGAAGACTTACATTTTAGTATGGTTTAGGGTTTGTAGGAGTTATTGGAAATGTTTTGGTTTGATTTTTTCTTGTCAGTGTCTTGCCATCTATAGAAAATCTTCGGTACTGGACCATAACATTGTGTTGCAATTTCCAATACAGGTCTTGCATGGGGAACTGATGAGGGGGCGATCAGAGATGCCTTTTCTGCCTTTGGTGAAGTGACTGAAGGTAAATATTGTGATATCACTAGACTGCAATCTGATTGCTGTTTCTTACGCTTTCGGAGTTATGGAATTCAATATTATTGCATTTTCATTTTCTTCTTCCTTCTTTCATATCCCAGGTGGGTGATAGCTAATTTTGTGCTGTTGGCAGTGACCTTTTGTTTGCCAACTGTTGTAGTTGCAGTTCATGCAATGGAAGCTTGAATAATGTTTGTTTTTAGAGTGAGTGAAGATGAAGGGTAGAATTATGACAGTCATTTGAATACTTTATTTATGAGCCTCCCCCTTGCAATGAGTAATATTTGAGGTCTTCAGAACAACAAATTATTCTAGTGTAAAAAAAGAAGGCCTATTTGTTAGACCAGCTACTCAAGTCACAAAATCCCTACTCAAGGTTATTACCAAGTTACCATAATTTTGAGGCTGAAGTAGAATTTCACATTGGTTGTTCCTAGATAGTGTAGGACATGAGTTTTTAAGTCCCGGAGTAATGTTTACTTGCAGTGAAAATTATCTGTGACCGGGACACTGGACGATCCAGGGGTTTTGGGTTTGTGAGCTTTACATCAGAGTCTGAGGCTGGAGCAGCCCTTCAAGAAATGGATGGCCGGGTACAAGCTCTTTACATAAATTTCTCATATAATTTATTTTTGGACTAGGTGCAGAGCAAAATCTGTTCTCATTCTTTTGTTTCAATCTGCTCTTTATTTCATTCTTCTGGTTGTGTTTGAGGCCAATTCCCTGATTTCTTTTGGAATTTATGCTAATGTTTGGATATTATATGTTTTAGTCCTTGTCAAAGTTTTGGAGGTGAACACTGATAAGCACAACAATTGGTACAGGATCTGGGGGGTCGGACAATTCGAGTTGATTATGCTGTAGAGCGGGCTCCAGGAGACCGACCAGCAGGCGGAATGTCCCGTGGCTATGGTGCACCAGGGAGCACAGACCGGAGTTTTGGTGGAAATTGGAGGGGAATGTAAAAACAGTATTCAGTGATCAGGGAGGACTTTGATCATAATGCTTAGCTGCCCATATCTTTTCTCATAACCGTTTTTGTTCCTAATTTCATTCTTTTTGCTTTTCAATTGACAAAACCTGGAGGGAATGGCAAATCTGATCTCATTTTTTTTGGGTTGGCCATGGATGTCTATGTTGCGATGTCAAAATGTGATGAAAATGCTCAAACTTTATGCTGAGTATCAGTTTCCATTTCTTAATGTTTTGGTTGGACAGAGTGCTGGTGTGTTTCTGTGTAGCTTTGTAGCCTATTACGCTGGATTTGTCTTTGACTCTTTCTATTATGGTTTTTGAGGTTAGCAGCTCTTTTTTATTGTGGATCTGTTTCACATTTTGTTTATTTATTTGTTTGTTGGGCAGGACCTATGGAGGAGCCTACTGCTGGAGTCCAAAACTAGCCTGATTTGCTCTGTCACAAATAACACCCAAACTATAATTTTTGGTCTCAAAACCTTTACATTCCATTATGCACTAGTGGGGCCTGTGCTCCTGGCCCAAGTCACTCATGCCAATACAATTTGAGCTGAAGTGGGTTTTACTTCAGAGTTCTTATGAAGCCTTGTTAAATGAATTTTCAGAGAGGAAAATCACTTTAAATTTACCAACTATTTCTCTGTTGGCTTGAAAATTGTGAACCAATAATATGCAGCACATGCACATTCTCTCATTGAGGGCTTTCCCCAAAAGTGGGATGGATGGGGTTCATGGTTTTGGAGAGTTACAGTTTGGTTGCATCCAGGCAAAACAACAAGAAGGGTGTTTCACACTGTGGGCCTGCCATTCACAATTAAAAGTATCTTAGCGCAAAAAGAAGAATTATGGAAACTGAAATATTTCACCAAGCAAAGATTTAATCTTCAAAGGATCCTCTAAAAGAAAGCAAAATCCTTCAAGATATCATAACTAACAACTAATCTCTTTTAACACAAGCCAATATATCATCTTTCAAAAATTGTCATATAAAGTGTGCTCCAATTTGTTTGATTCATGCAAGTGTTGTACTGTTTAGGGTTTAGGGTGTGTTCCATTCTGCCTACTTCTGGATCTCAACAATATACATGTTAAAAAGGTGCACACAAATTCATCTTCCTTGCAATCAAATCAATTGGAATTGATGCTCACATTGATCATTCATAAATTAAACAGTTGTCAGAGATGAACTAGAGGAAAAAAAATTGCAAAAGCTGATGATAGAATGGAAAGCTGGACAAAGCACTTCTATCTTCTGTAGTTAAGTACCAAAACAACATATGATTGTACCAAGCAGCAATTGACCATCACTAAATTATCAAGTGAAAATCATACAGCAAGTCTAAACAATTTTGAGTCAGTAAAATTGAAAACCAGTTTGAAGCCAAATAATGTGAAGGCAAATTAGCTGAAAAGAGAAAGACAAGAAGTCAAAGTTAATTTTGGTGGCCAAAAGCCACTTTTGAGTCATTTTTGGATACAACTCTCATTCTTGCAATGGTTTGCATGAGGTCTGATTCTACAAAAGATTATCACAACTCATTTGTATCACCAAATCCTGGTAACCAAGACTGCCATTATACTGACGTTTAACCCTATTCTGAAAAGAATGGTTGAACTTTCTGAACAATCAATCATGGAGATGTAGGGCCAAACAAATTGTCTTTTTGAACTGAGGTTTTTAAGTAATCAGTACAATTTAGCAGATGGGTCTCTCAGTGGAAACATATCAGTCAGTTCCAAAGCATTAAATTCAAAAGAAAATCTGGAACACAGAGATTTTCATATCAAGTGGCAGAGAGGAATTTTCTACTTGGATTCAGACTCGGCTGAGTACTTGAAGTGGCACAGCAATCTGTTTACATTACCCACACCACAACTCAGGGGCAGCCCATGTTCACCAGTTCTCCTGAATCTATTGCAGTAGATTAATTGAAATTGTGAGGGTTGGCCCCTAAATTACCCAGAAGGGCCCCATTTGCAGATTGGTTCTTCTAAGTTTACAGGAGTAAAATCTATTGAAACTAGCAAGACATCTCCTCAGCCATTACCCTGGACAAATAAACTGTAATGGTCAAGGCATTTCAATCCCATCAACCTTCTGAGCACCTAAGTTCCAAAACATCCCTGCAACACAATTGTCACCTGCCATGTTTCACTTTACATGTTTAAATCTGTGTGCAAACAAAGGAGTAATACAAGGGCATCAAAACTCGGCTCTTAGTACCTCATCCATGGATCATATGTACTCTGTATTTCGACCAGCAACCTACCACACACACCTGTCCATATCTTCAGCCTCACACATCCTACAGACAGCTAATTCTTGAACTACAGTTGCATAAGAATTGCCAGCTGGGAAATATATCCCATAAGAAACATAAGAAACATCCTTTCAACTAAAGATACATTCACTATGGAAAAGCTCATCTGAATAGCCTCATAAGTAAGAGCTGATGGAAGGGCAGCCGTGACTCCAGTGACCAAATATTTCTCAGAAATAATTACCTACACAATAGAGCAACTCAAGGAAAACCTGCATGTGGAACTGACATACACAGATCTCACTACAGGCACTCCCCCAAAACCTAACTGAAAGCAACAGAGCAATATAAAAACAAACACAATTCAAGCAGCTCAAGAAATGTTGCGCACAGAAAGTTGATTACTGATACACTTCACTATGATATCCTGCTAGAGACAGATCACTATAAGTAGGATGGAAGCAGCCATTTGCATAACAATTTACCTCCCTACACAGTGTATCGGGGTTTTGCTGCTTTGTCAAGTCTTTTTGCATCTTCCTGTGGATACAACCAAGACACAGAATCAGTTTCTGTACGAACTGGGAAGCAAAAGCATCTGGTATTCCCAAAAATGGAACAAGATGAGACTTGAAAACCATCAATATGTCTGCAAATTGGTGTAATATTGTTCAATGTGCTCTATTAAATATTCATCCAAAGGTAAACAAGCCATCCAGGGCAAGAGGGTTAGTAGAGAAGAAAGATCTACTTACATGGACAAGGTAGCTGATCTTCTCGCTGTAGTCCAGGATGTCTTTCCATTGCTTCCCAATACTAACCTGTCACATCCAAACTTGTAGCTCAGCATGTAAGAAAATTGCCCTAAATTGGATCACAAGATCTGAAATCCAAACCTTTAAATTATATACAACTTCATTAAATGTATAAGGGTTAAGCTGCCCAGTTTGTCTCACAAATGTTTTTTCTCAACATTGCAAATAGACATTCAGACCAAGCTTCGGTATCAATATTGCCCTCCAGAGCAAGGGACTAAAACAAACATGAGCATGGACAAGAACACACATGGTCTCCACACTGTACCTGAGCAGCTTCATTTGAGGCAGTCTTTGTCCAAATAGCAATTTTATCCTGTCTCCGGACACTCACCACTGCTCCACAGATTTCATCACCTTCATCAAATTGCTCCCCAATCATCGCCAACAGCTTCAACCAAAAAGAAAGGATTTCAACAGCATAGAAAAGCAAACAGAAGTATAAATATCCTTAACAGCAACAAAGATCTCAATCCCAAACATTTCTTTCCAGACAACTCAAAAGGCTTACTAAGATACAGAAACCATGCAAGCAGCATGCATAAATGAATTCAGCAAAAAATGAGGAACCCACATTATCCTTCCTTTCTCTTAATATAACACATGTAGACAAAAGAATGACAACTATTACATTGGACAACAAAGAGAACATATTCCAGGGTCTGTAAGAACGAAATACACAGAAAGATCAGGTGCAGTACAGTATGGAGCCAGAATATGTCCAGTGCGCCTTTTCCACCGCCGCCACCACTGCGATTTGGAGAGGCAGTCCACTTTCCACCATGAGCACACTTAGGGTCCTCCCACTTGGGTTCAATTCCAGCCTTGAAGCAATGAAAGTCTGTACCTGTGCCCAGCTTGCTTGGCGGCAGCACATTGTTGTAGAGGCTGCAGATTACCAGCAAGAAATCGTTGCCACAAATGTCAGTAATCAATTGCAACCAATACTGATACATAAAAGCACGATGTGCACCTTTCTACTGTCTCAATGTCTCAATGTCTTAACATTTCATACCACACATCCTTACAAGCATGAGGATCAAAGGGAAACAAAAACAATTGCCGCCGTGTTCTGAGAGAGCAGGATGTAAAGAAAGAAAGAAGGAGACGTTTTCGATGAACACAGTGAAGTGAAAGGAGGAGGAAGATTGCCACAAAGACGGGTAGACAGAAATCCAAATAGCTGCAAGAGACAAAAAAGAGGAAGAGAGACCAGGAGGGGGGAAAAAACATACCACCAGAAGTCTTCAACAGTGGAGAAAGTATAGACAGCGCGGATGGAGCTTCCCCACGCCACCTGCTTCTGCTTGCCATTAGGGTTATCAAACCAAAACGTCCATGCATGCTCCAGCGGATGTTTCTTAGGAGCCTCGGCTGGCCGATCCGCCTGGGTTTCAACCGATACGATCTCTCCCTCCTCGACCCCTCCTTGCTCGGTCCTCTGCCCATCATCGGGCCTCGCCTCGACTTCTGCCATCCTCTTTTCACTCCTCTTCTCGAATTTCTCCCAAAGCTCACAAAAGGAATTCTCTTTCCGAAAACAAACTAATCCTCCCCAAAAAAAAACCCTCAAAAAAGAAGATCGATCTCTTGCAAGAGTATTCAAGTGCAACAATGACACGCCGGGAAAAAAACACACGCTCAAAACTCCGCTCCCTCCGGAAACGTTAACGATACCGATCTCGGTATCGCGGTTGCGCAATGCGGACACGTTCTGGTTAAAGAGAAGGGGAAGCCAATCCCTAAAAACGCCAAACCCTAACCCGCGGTTTCAATCGCGGGTCCGGGAGTTATGGCGGGTCAAAACCGAAGAAGGATAGGGCCAATAGGCCCGTGACCGAACACTTACTGTACCAGTCACCTCCCCCTCAGTCAGTGCACCTGTCTTCTTATGGGGTCTGAAAATCAAGTGTAGAGGATCAAAAGGCACACCCACACAGTCCTTTGCAGATTGGATGATTAAAAATGAGAAAGAAAAGCCCTTCAAACACATGATAGCTCATGAGAATTTTACTTTGCCACCTAAAACCAAACAATCATATGCCGAATAATAGACTTTACCTTACTCTCATTACCATGATAGATTTAATAAAAAAACAACAAATGTTTTCAAAATAATCCTTCATTTTAAAATAAACAATTCAAATTTAGTCTAGTTGAAGGTTCAAAAATCAATGATAATGGGTGGGTGTGAGATCATCTCATTGATCAAAACCTTTTGCAAGTTTTTTTAAAGTTTATGAATGTGAGGTGTTTTGTTCTCCTCACTAGCTATATTCATGGTCTTGAATCAGGTGTGCTTTCAATCTTGGAACATTCCAACTATGACACCTCCTAGCCATAAGTTCTTGCCTTCTTAATCATTGTGGTTTGGTGTTCCTATTAATCAACACGGTCTTGTGTTTCTCTTGATCGTCTTGATCTTGTGTGTTTTGCAACTCTCATAATTGTAATTATCTTTTATGCTGCGCTTTCAAGCTTGGAACATTCCAACTATTACACCTCCTAACCATAAGTTCTTGCCTTCTTCATCATTGTGGTTTCGTGTTCCTTTTAATCAACACGATCTTGTGTTTCTCTTGATCATCTTGGTCTTGTGTTTTGCAACTCTCATAATTGTAATTATATTCTATTATGCTTGAAATTTTTTTTATTTAATTTATTATTGATCCATTTAGTCATTAGAAGGTAGCAACCTTTCTACTTGACACCTTTATGCCTATTGTCTAGATTGTGTTTGTTGTCTGACGTCCCATTGAAACCACATTACGCATTTAAAATTCATGCCCATGTACTTGGGTGAGTTTACTTGCAAGCTATATGAAAGTTTTGGTGAAATCAATCACCCACCTCCTTTACAATTACTAGAATCCAAACTGTAGTAGATTATATTCTATCACATTTTTTGACAACTTTTTGAACTTTTCAATTTATTGTAATCTAGATCTAATATTATTTTCAATTGTTAATCCTCCTTCCTCCTTTTTCCTTTTTTTCTAATTTCTTTGTAATTACCTTGTTTATAGCTTTTTCTTAGGATATTAGATATTTAGCAAATGTCATAACATGTGATTAAGATTAATCAATTAATTGTTATTTTCTTTTTATATATTTTGTAAGTAAACAAGGTAATGGAACATGTTATGTAAACACATGGATTCCTAGGTCAAATTTGGAAGAGGTTAATTTTTGTACAACACTTCAAGATTATCTTCATTTAGATCTACAACATAGATCTATTTGTTATGCTGCTCTTCAATCATTGCAAGGTTCTAAAGCATATTTACACTTCTTCTTTTTTGATCTATTGGTACACAAATTTTTAATTGTCGTTTGTTAAACTATTTCAATTTTTTGTAGCAAGAGATACCTCCCCCCAATCTTGATTATGATCAACTTCTTCATCTATTATGTCATCAATTTAGTTCCTTGATCTTTGATATTTACTTTAGTGTGCATCTCTCAAGGTCAAATCTTGCAAGCCATTGCTCCAAGGTTGAAAGACCATATACATGTAGCCCTAAAGAAAGACTTGATTTATTTTTTGAGTGATTGCTTTAAAGCTTGATCTACCCATCCAACCAAAGTTATTTTGTTTAGTTCCATGTGATTGCTTCTAAACATAGCTACATTTCTAACCTTTCTAAATGTTGTATCAAATGATTTGAAACAATATACATTTAATGGTTGTAAAACATGTGATTTGTGTGATGGTGAGGTGACCCAAACTTTTATGCCTATTTTTTTTTTAAAAGTAACATTGTTATTATGCCCATCCATAATTAATATGTGCTTATAAGTGAAGGAAACTCTACCTCAAATAGACTTCTTGAAGAAAAATAAGAACTCCTTGAAGAAGAAAGAAATCATCCAAGCGTTTTTTTGCATTACCACACAAGTTTTTTTTTTGTTTGTAGAATTTGATGTAATCCTCCCATAATCTTTGTCCTCTGAAATGTTGAACCCTAATAAAACACCTCCTACAACATTTACTACACAATTTATAGTTCACCATTCTTGAAAGTTGGGGATGGTGCTATGAATAACATTTGATTTTTTCCTAGCCAAAAAACCTTTACTTCAACTTGTTTATAAACTTAAATGTCAATTTTGTATTAATTCCATACATGATCTATAATATAATTGTGTTCAATGTATAGTGATTGCAAGTTGGTGTTGAAAGAATTACAATGACTAGGTGTGATACCCTCTATTTTGCAAACTTGTAGTCCTTTTGCTTATTGAGTAGTCACTTTCAAGTGTTTATGTTTTACTAGGTATACACTAGTTTTTTTAATTTCTTTTTCTCTAAATACATTTATATGCATAGTAAACCCCCACAATGGGGGCATTCCCAAAATAAGGGCACTAGGATGACAAGGTGGTCCATGATTTCGGCCCCACATTTAGGGGATGTCCTCACCCATGGGCAACATGAGGAAAAGGTTATCATGCACCTAAACATATCTAAATCACAAGGCAAAGGATTATTCGTTCTTAAAATTAATCCTTCAAAGTTGAAGGATATTATGTATTTATATGAACACAAGATATCCCACTTTCTTAGGGAATACATGCTTCCATATCAAGAATTAGGCATAACATCCCTCTTTTTTTGTAAGAAAGTTTTTTTTTGGCATGTACAAGATTCAATTTTTTTGTTTTATTGCTAAAAGGTTAGCAAATTTGCTCAAATGCTAGAAAAGAGGTCATGTATAGGACTAGTGTAATGATTTTATTAAAACCCATTATGCAAATGGACAAAAAGCAACCAAATGCATTTGATGAAGAAATGAAAGGTTGAGTTTATATATATTTGTTATTCATTTATTTTATGGATATGCACTAATGGGCCCTGGTGTTGCTAGCTCAAGTGGGGTCATGTTCAAGGTTCTAATGTATACAACTTTCTTTGAAAAAAAATTTCAAATAACCTTTTCAAGGGTTTAACAAACACAACCTTCCAAAAAATTCAATTGTGAATTGTTTTTATTGTCTCGAGTGTGAATTCAAGTGTCATTGGCCCAAGTGTTGAAGTTTGAGATGTGAAAGGCCAAACAAAAGGGCCAATATGATGAAGAGGCCAATATGTTGAAAATTTTGATTTTGTAATTTTCAATGACAAAATCCATTTAAAATTCAATAACACTTCTTTTGTTGGTTTCAAAATTGAAAATTAATCATCATGCAAAATCTGGGAGGGTTAAGGTGTGTTAAAAAATAATCAAAACATGGCATCACAAACATCTAGGCCCTACCCATTTGAGGATTTTTAAAAAGAAATTAAATTGGGTGTTTAAAGATTGTGGGAATTTATTGTTTTAAAATGTATCTTAAGTATTTGAAATAAAATAGATTGAGGAACATAATTTGGTAATTTAAATGCAAGGTATTATAGGCTTATGATTAGTTGAATAAGTTTATGTTGAAACAAGATGACATTGTCATGTTGGTGCATTAATCCATATGCGATCTATTTGGGTGTTATTAAGGGTTGTATTTTTAAATAAGAGAATATTTAAATTGTATTTATTCATGTAGTTTCATAATGTTGTTGATTGAAATGTAATTGTGAACATGTCTATGGTAAAATCTTCAATTATTATAGTCGGAGAATTTATAGCCATTTAAAAAAAAAGTTTTACTAAAAGAAAGATAAATTAATTTATATGCATTTGTGGTGGTTTATAAATTGTGATTATATACAAAGCTTTTTTTGTGTTTTTATTAAAAATGCAATAACAATTTTTGCACCCAAATTTGTTGTAAAATGTTGCTTGTGATAAAGATAATTGCATTGTAGAATATCATGAATGTTTTGGATTCTTGTTTTTTAAACAAAGGATATGGGATGTTAATAAATTTGAATTTGCCAAAACATTTTCATGATGTAAGTTAAAAGAATGAATGTTCAAATATTATATCACTATAATTTTTTAATGGTATGTTTTTAAAGAAAAAATTGTTATTCTATATGGTGTGCATGTTTGAAAACGAGTTGTGTATTCTTATACACCAATATTTACTTGGAAATTTTTGTGTGACAATGAAGAATGTAAGTATTAGTGTTTTTTTAACAAAATTCAAAATGATGTTAGATATGTTAGGCCATGTTTTGTTACCCCATTTAAATGTAATTTAAGATAGTCAAGTGTTAAACCTTTTGTGTGATGTGTGATTCATCTTGTAACTAGCTAAATAAGAAATAGAATCCTTGTGATAGAATGAGAATGATTACTACTTATTTGTATTTCAACAATTTTTGTTCAATTGGTGTCTAATTTTTGTCAAATGTGAGAAGTTTTTAATATTGCATGAATTTTTTGTTCTTGTGTTCCAATTTGTGGATTGTGTAAATTTATTCATATTAATGATTTTGAATGATTTTTTGTATAACCTTGAACCATCTACATTATTTATAAGGCCATTTAATGTTGCATAATTTCCAAATCAAAGTTCTACTTAAATAATTTTATTTTAAATAGTAGTTTGTGGTGGAGACCGTCTATTTGACTGGCAATATTGACAATTTGAAATGAAAAGGATATGTGTTGGTAGAATGAACATTTTGTGTTACAACCCTAAATATTTCGTTGGTGTATTACAATTTCTTTGGTTATGAATAGTTGTTTTGATGTTCATATAAAACAAATGTGGTAAGGTATTGTCCATGAGTGGTGGTTTCAAATAGACATTGTTAATGAAAGTTATGTTTTTGAAAGTGTGTGAAGTAGTTCAAAACTTATTTTAAATATTAATGAAATTCAAATCAGTTTTTTGCATAACTTGTTTTAATTCATAACATTTGACACTTTCATGCAAAATTTTTGTCCCCAAAATATTTAATCCATTAATTAGTTTTATTTGAAGATGCACAAATTTCAAACTAAAGGAACTTGATAAAATTCTCATGTCATTATAGCATCAAAACATTCATGAATTCATTATGAGATTGTTTTACAACCATAATTTACAATTAATAAATGTCATCATTTTATTACCTACTAAAGATATTTCTTCTAGGATTAATAATCATAATTGATCATAATCTTTGTTAAAATGTTACATCTTCATTGCTAAATGCTTTAAGTTTATTAATTTTTTTGTTTAAAGGAATGAATAGTGTAGAATGTATAATCTTACCATTGATATTGAATGCAAATTTTTTAATGTATGTTGATTCCATAACTTTTGGTTTTAAAAGGTTAACATTTGGCATATCTTTTATGTAATATCTTAACATGTTTTGTATGATGCCCATTAATGTAATTTTTTTCCCTCTGCTTGCATTTTTTATATTGAAAACATGTAAAGATTTTAATGGATATTTAAAATTTTCATATATCATATCATTTATAATGAGTCTTATGTTCAATTTGTGTATGTTTAATGAACATTGTTTGTAGGGCATGCATTCATTTCCTCATTGAGGAAGATTATGGGTTAATGTTTCATTTTTTTCATATTTAGTTTTAGAATTTGAAAAATATTCATAAGCTAAATCATCTTATTCAACCTTTTTGATTTTTTTAAATTTTAATTTTTTTCTAAATTGCTTACATGGAAAAACAATTCATCCCATTCATTACCATATTTATTTAAAACATTAAAATTATATACAAATTTCCTTTGCATTATTTGTATATTATTTTTTCATTCATATAAACATATTTCCATAATACATGATGACCTTTTAAATCAGTTTTCGGCCCACATAATGGTTTAAATAAAAAGCAACAATTCCTTTAAATGAATTTTTTGGGTCTTTATGAAGATTAAATGAGACCCATTGAATGATATTGTTACATTTGTGTTGTTTACAATTTTTTAATCAAAATTTGCAATGAATTCTATTGAAGTTGGAAATAATTGATGTAATATTTTGTGTGGCAATAATATAAAATTCTGTCACATTCTTTCACATGTGTTTATGGATTTGAATGATCTTGTTAAATGACAAAATAGAATAGATAATGATATACACATTACTTATTAGATTCACATTTGTTATGTGTTTAAAAATATATATTTCTTTTTGAAAATTGATTTAGATGCTTTAGTTTCACATCTGCATTTGTTTAATATAAATTTCATTTTTCATATCATAGATTTATCTACTTTTGTTAAATAAAAAGTGCAATAAGTTGTAGTAACATATGGATTTAAAATAAATTATGCATTTGTAATTGCTTCCCATAAAAGTCTTAGATGTATGTTAAATACATTTATTTGTATATTTTTAATGATGTTGGTTTTTGTAATGTACATTGTGATGTGAATAAATAAGTAATTTCAATTATTGTAGTACCTTGGTGGCTTTGGCATAAATTAATTTTTTTTTAATTTCAAAAAATTATAATTTTTTCTTTTAATTTGTTGAATTTTTAAAAAAATTACTAAAGATGTAAGAGTTTGATCTTTGGATGTCTTGAGGGGAGGATATTAGATAAAGGGGCCACCTAACCATTAAAATATTTCAAATCATTTGAAACAAAGGCACTTTACAATAAGTTTATTGTTTATTATCAAAAATTTCAAAACTAAAAACCCAAATGCTAAACCAAGAAACTAAACTTAAATTAATTATTTGGCATTTGTGTGTTGAATCCACTAGGGTATTACAATATATGCAAATTTGAAATGAATTTTTCAAATGAAATTTTTATGCCTAATCACATATCAATAAGTTTTTTAAAGATTGTAGTTGTTAATTCATAAAGGTTTGAAGTACAATCTTCTTAATCTAAAAAAATTATATTGGTGGTTTAAGATATTGAAATTGAAAAATAAGTTTTTTTTTACATGTTCATTTATGTTGATGTATTTTTACATTCCAATTTTCAATTTTCAAAATAATTTAACTAGTCATCAAATACTTAAATCAATAAAACTTTCAATTTTTTCTTTTGAAAATACACCAAATTGAGCAGCATCTTTTGACCATAATAATTAATGATCACAAAACAAACTTCTTATTGGAATTCAATTACAAAAGAAAAAATCCTTGACTCAATTAAACAAAATATTAATGTTTTTTTATAAGTTTTCAAAACTATTCATTATTACATGTTCATAATAATATAATAATATAATCATATCATTTTTAACAAAATCTTTGATGTGTAATTAATGAATCATCATTTTTTAGTTTTATAAAACATGTTGAACATGCAAATCTTCTGATGTTTTTAGAAACATAAGCCAATTGTTTACACATGTGGTGAATGTTACATAAAAAAATTGAAGGCCCAAGTTGTTTAATCATTCCAAAAGCGTCTTTTGAAAATGATCTAAGTAATTTGGAAATGTTTTTATGCACCTTAAGTTTTTATAACTCAAATCAAAATTCAATATTTTGTTTAAATTTACATTGTTTGATATTTTTGAGCTATAAGGATTTGACAATATGTGGAAGACATGAAATGTATTAAAATTTTGATAATTTTGATACATATTATATATATATATATATATATATATATATATATATATATATATATATATATATTATAAAAATTCTTT
>Ga0116227_10005928_pt1 | contig 25211 bp, 16 predicted proteins | sample S1TSphgellanicum_FD_89693 | JGI IMG/M metagenome (GOLD analysis project Ga0116227, IMG submission 89693) | Host-associated microbial communities from peat moss isolated from Minnesota, USA - S1T2_Fb - Sphagnum magellanicum MG | ecosystem: Host-associated > Plants > Peat moss > Unclassified... | reverse complement strand
AGTTTGCCTTGGGAGTGTGAGGGTTCACTCCCTCACACTTTCTAACACTTTCTCACACTCCCTAGCACTTTCTTGCACTCCCGGGAGTATGTGATGTGACTCTCGGGCTTCCTTTTGCCTTGACTCCCGGGCTTCCTCTTGGCTTAACTCCCGGGCTTCCCTTTGACCCGCACCCTTGTAAAATTCCCTTTGCCTTGGTCGCGAGCCCAAAGCTAGGGTTGCGACATGATTCATGAGTTTATAATGCTTGTAAGATGGGTTTTTTCTTGATTTCATTATGATTTTGACAAATGTGCATAATGTATTTTTAGGGTGCCTTGCAAGGTGCAATTCCTTCACTAGCATGGAACAAAAGATTTCTTATAAGGAGATAGGGAATGTTTGCATAAGCTAATATGGGTCATCCTTATTATGCAAGTAAATTTGGGTAAACATATATGGGCCTTTGACCATTATGTAGGGGAAAACACTATTAATGCAAGGTTTTAACCTTATTACAAGGTGGAAGACACTCCCCTATACATTTTGCATTCAAAATACCTAACCATGTTACATACATTGTTTTCTCTAATGATTTTGTTTGACCCTACTATAAAGGACATAGTCATTCCCCTAGAGCCAACTGAGCAAGGTTTTTTTCCTCCAAAGTTGTGTGATGTAGCCAAATTAATTATGATCATCCAAAAATAAAATTTAGTCAAATTTGGCTATGGAGTAAATATGAAAGTAAAAACATTTTTAAATCCATTTAATTTTTAGCTACATGCTAGAACATCTTGTACAAATCTAAAAATAATGTTGATTTTTTAAAAAATCTGATTAACTATGGCCATTTTTTCACAAAAATATGTTAACAATAAAAAATTGTCTTATGTTGGTTAAACACCACAGGTGTTACAAAATGATAGTACCATCATTGAACGGTAGTTATTATTAGATGGCCAAATAATCTTAAGAGAATTCTAATGTGAAAATGTTTTTTAGCAGTTGTACCGTTAATACGATGAACTACCTTCATGGGCCAAAATAATTAGAAGTTAATTTTGGGAGGAATTATAATAAAAGTAATATTAAAAATAATATCCTGGTCTAATTCACTTTGAAGGGCATCCTAGTAACTATTTAATTACTAGTGGTAAATTTCTTACTTATCATCTTATATTTATTAAAGGGTGAAGCAATTTAGGTTAACTAGTCCAAGTGAATAAAAGATGGATGAATTTCCCTTAACTAGGATGTGTGGAAGGGATTAGGATAAGGAGATCTAGGAAGATATAAATTCAACCCTTGTGTGGTGAATATCCTTCTAGGGTCCTTTATTTATCCTTTGAGGACGAGTATTATGGATCATTCCTTTGTATGATTCTAGATTGGATGTGACTATAAGAGTTTTAATAAGGAAAAAATGTGTATGTGACATTGGAGATAAAGGTGGAAAGTATGGAAATATCTTGTACGTTGATTCTTACAATGAAAAATGGTTTAAAATATATCATATTATTTTTATTTTGTTCTACTTGGAGGACACTAGATAGCAGGGGAATGTAGTACACAATAAGATTGCATAATGTTTTGTCATGTTTTATATAATGGTTTTTTGTTTTTTTTACAAGAGCAAAACAATTAAAAAAAGTTTCCTTGTTCTTTGTCTTTAAAATAAAAAATACATTCTGCCACAGGATGGTAGTTACCATTGAAAGGTAACAACAAAGACGTAAACATGAAATTTGAGATTTACAAGGAAAATAATGTTGTTACAAACAGTAGGCAGTACGCACAAAGGGTCTGGAGGTGTTATAGATGGTAGGCAACAATTATAAAGGGTTTGCAGGTGTTGTAAACAATAAGCAATGACTATCAAAGGTCTATAAGTAGTTGTGAATCTTCTTTCAAGTTTGTTGCATGACGGTAGTTGTCGAAAGATGGTAGTTGTTACATAACAGTAGTTGTTACAGGGTGGTAGCAAACAATAAACAAGTCTTACTCTCATGTGTTTTTATCTTTTTTCTTATTCCTTTATTTATTTGGCAACATTTTTCCTTGATGGTAACCAAGTTGCTAAATTCCATGATTTAACAAAATACTTTATATGTGTTGAAATCGTTTTCTTCAAGTAAATCTTTTGAAAAATCCCCCTCCCCCCCACCAACTCTTTACTTATGAAATGGTCATTATGGTTTGTTTTACTTTTTCATCCATCCGACATGTTTATTTCATATCTTCATTGCAATATTTCCCAAAACATCATGACTTTTTGGGGTCTATTCCACCCAAAAACACTAAAGTGAAGCAACATCCATTAGTGCACCATGAAGGATGAATGATAAATGTCAAAAAATAATTTTATGTTGGGCGCCAATTCATTAGCTAACCATGATGGTTAATTTGGTTACTATTTTCACATACTACCTACTAATAATCCACAACTAGGTTGTTAATAGGTAGTAATAATAGTTTTTACCTATGTGTAACCAATCTACTTACTTAGTTACCTACATAGCTACCTATATGTAAGGACCCATTTCTTACATGAAGGAATTTCCTAGGTGAAACTAGATGTTTATTTAGTTGACATTCATCCGCAACTGAATTAGCTGGTGGGTGTTAATTTACTATGTCTGAAATTAACAAACTAGACCTACATGTAATGAAGCGCACAAGTTATTTAAAGTTTTTGAAATTAAAGAGATGACTAAAGTGTATTTTTTAAAATAATGGAATAAACTTATTATAGTATAATGGTGTTATTGTTATTGAAATAAACGTCTTATAATATAATGATGTTATTATTCTCATGGGAACTTATTATTATTTTGGAATGATGTGGATTGGAAACATGTGAAACGTTGAGTCAGTTTTGGTGACTAGAATCCATCCATTTGATGAAAGTGATTAATGCATAAGGAATAAATATTGGTTTAATCTAATCAAATGAGATTAATTTAATCACATAACAATTCTTGGATTTTTGTTGGCTATCTTGATGACCACACAATTGGAAAATTAGATAAATAAGATGTATTAATTTGACCCATGTTCAATTGCTTGAAAATGTTCAATGAAATATGTGATCAACAAAGTGACATCCATAAATGACCATGGTGCAAAATTGTAAATGTATTTCACAAAAACTCAAAAATCAATTATGAGTGAGATTTTCAAATTAATACTTTTTATTTGAAAATAGTATATTGATTTCCCATTTGAGTTGTTCATATTAATCTCAATGTCATATACAAACATACATTACATGTTATAACTTGATTATGGTAATAAGTAGGTAGGTTTGACATTAAATAATTATGAAGAGAAAAATTCTAATATTTTGAAAAATAATTCAGCAGTATTCAAGTGTCCTTAACAAGTATAAATAACAATAATAATAATATGGGTGTATTGTTGAAATCTTAGTAAAAAAGATATTAAATATTTGACACTAAAATGTTGAACATGCCTACTTACTATGATATTAATTTGTTTGAAATGCATAAAATATCTAAGTGTCAAAATTTATTGTTATTTTGGATAATTAAATGAACTGACTATATAATATTAGAACTGAATTTTAAATCTATATATTCATTTCTATTAACTCAATTGTTAAAATTTAATAATTTAGAAACAAATTAGAATGTAATGTTTAAAAAATGGTATCCATCATTCGAAACATATGATTTTTGCAAGTTGTTCATTCACATCCCATTAGAAAACCATGTTATTTCCTTTGATGTTGTTTTCAAGGAAGTTGATTAGTTGATTTCTTCAACCAAATCAATAAGTTGAGGTATAAAATACATGTTTTATCTTGTATTAAAAGGTGTTTACTTTATGTGCTTATAAATGCATAGGCATGATGATGCATGCCCATCCATATTCAAGTCCTAGTGACCATGTATGTGTTGATCTAATCAGTTTGCAAATATTTTAATGACTATTTTTTTTGTTTTCCATTTTTTAAATTTAAAAAATCCAATTTAGAAGATGAAGATGGGATGCGTTTAGCAACCATGTAATTAAGCAGTTCAATTTCAAAATTGGACTTATTATTGAAAGAAGCCTCAAATTTTGATTTGAGATCTTCATTTTTACATTTGTTATTAAGGTGTCACTTTGTTGTAAATAATTTTTTTTTTTGTGAATAAACAATCTTTATTCTTTATTCTTCATTGTTGTTGTAAATTCAAGATAAATTGTGTGTTTCATTTGTAAAACATGATGTTGTGCATACAAATCATATTTTAACATTGCACAAATACATAAACTTGATTTTTGATAGCTAGGTGGTGAAGGTATCAATATTGTTGATCATTGATTTATTTTACAAGGAGTTTTGTTGAACTTGGTATTTTTAACACAACTGCTAAGGTTAAGGTTTTGTTGAATATATCGTATTACCTTGACCATTTCAACACATGTTTGTCAAATAATTAATTAATTTTGAATTTTAACAAATGGAATATTTTTAAAATTTCACTATTATCCTTCACAATATTTTTTGATTTGAAAGAAATATTTTTTGAAAATTTTAACAATTCTAAAAATAATATAATTAGTGTTGAATTGGCCAAGGTACTAGGGTATTAAATATTCTATACCAAGTTAGGCTTGTCATTGTGCTTGCAATTTGGCATTCTATATCATAGTTGTATCCAATATTCATAATTAACATAACAATTATTGCCTATTGTTGGAGTTTCTTAAAGTAAATATGTGTTGTAATAATGATAGTAAACTACATAGTGCCATTTCAATTTTGAAGGTGTGGTGGTGTGTTCAAGGAGTTTTTTCACAAATGATTAGATAATAATGGAAAATGATGGCACATGTAGGTGGGTGACAAATTGTTCCACGTTGAATTATTCATGTTAGAACTTTGCACATCAATGAGGTTGTTTTAAATATGAAGTGCAAGTTATTTGATAGTGGTTATTAGAGACTTTGGTTGGTTGTGGGGTTTGTTGTTTTTCATCCATGTCAAAGGGACAAAGAGTTTAGCTATCATAGAGAAATAATTTCCCCTTCTTTTTGTTTATAATTCCTTGCACATTTGTGCATTCATGAATATGTAATAAACTTGTGTGAAAGATATATGATTTCTATTTAAATTCGGTGAAGCATGATAAAACCTTCTTTTTAATCATTTGAACAAAAAATGTAACAATTGGAAGGAATATTACACCTTGTACAATTTGATTTTGAAATTAGGTATAGATTTCAATATTTGCTCAAATAATGAACTAAGACATAGCTAGCAAAAGTAACAAAGGAAACCATTTTGTTCGAAACAAACTACATTTTGCATGACATGGAAACACATGATTAATTCAAATATCACAACATGAATGCAACTTAACGCTAATAACTTGTATTATTTAATTTGATCATCTTGATATGTAATGACAAACATAATTATATATCAAATTTTCACAATGTAAATGGGTTGACACATGTTCATTTTCCAACTATGTTTGGTTCAAAGGTTAAATGCCTTTTTTCCATGTTGGTATACCTTTCAACTTTATTTGGTTTGAAGGATAAATTTTCTTTCTTTTTGGCTAAATCATCAATCTTTAAAATCATTTGATTCAAATGACTATGAATTTGTGCATTAATGGATTAATTTGATGTGACATTTTAATTTGACTTGTAAGAGCATCATGTTTTATTATGATTATGTGACACTTTTGAAAATTTGCATTGAATCCTACATGTGTTAAGGATAAGTTACTAATATTTTATTAGTTAATGTACATATTGGTTAGAATATGGGTTAGTTATTAGTTGAGATTTAGTTTGAATTTGAAATTGAGTTTCATATGGGAAGAGCGTATTTTTTTGGGAAAAAGCCTCATTTCTTGATTCTGCTTTACAAGAAAAGAACTTTTTGTTTTGATTTTTTTTGGTAATTATGTACATAAAGACCTGGGTTTAAATTCCAATGATGATGATCCATCAAAGTTGCTTTAGGTATAATAACTTTAGTACAAGGGAAGGTTTTAATTTTCGGACCTTCTAGATTTGAGGTCTCAACTTGAGGCCAATAAGTCGAAGGACTGGGTTGAAAATTCAAAAGGTCCTGAAATTAGGACCTTCCTTTACGTGAAGTTTTAGGAAACTTTTTAAGTTGTTATTTAGCTAGCTTTAGGCTAGCTTTAAGGTTTTTTTTTCTTTAAGTCTACATCTTCTTTTTGCATGTCCACCATGTCCTTTTCTTTTTGTGTTGTCACTTTCTATCTCCATCTATTTTTTGTGCACATCCTCGTTTTCTCCATCTTCTCTTTCTTCTTTATTTAAGCTTGTTTGCATCTTCGTTTATTTTTGTTGTCCTCTCTTTCTTGCTAATCCAATCCTTCAAAACATCTTCATTAATATGCTATCCTTTCAAGTCTTTTTGTTGATCCAAGCTTTAAGAGCATTTTTATTTTTCTTTATTGTCCTTTCCTTCTTGTTGATCCAAGCTTTAAGAACATCTTCATTAATTTGTTGTCCTCTCCTTCTTGCTAATTTAAGCTTTCATAACATTTTTATTTTTTTCTATTGTCCCTTTTTTTTACTAATCCATGCTTTTAGAATATTTTCATTATTTCTTTTGTCCTTTCCTTCTTTGCTAATCCAAGCTTTTAGAACATTTTCATTTGATTTGCAGATTTTTTTTAACAATTTTTTTGTAGCCTACTCTTTTAGGCTTTGCAAGGGTCTTGATCGCCTTTGCCTTCTTTCTTTTTGGTGCATTTGTTTCACATTGCCCTCAACACACAACTTCCTTTTCCACTTTGAGGTTGCCAAGGTTGTGCAAAAGTTCACTAGCCATTAATCTTGTTCTTCCATATTTGGCTTTGTTTTCTTTTTATTTTATTTATTTGTTTGTTTGTTTGTTTTTGATGTTAGAATTCGATGATTTTTTTTTGTGTGTAGGTTCTTGCAAAGATTTTTGGTTGTTCTTCTTTCCCCTATTCATAAGCAACAATTACTTCATCTTTTTATTTTCCTTTCACATTTTTAATTTTTTATTTATAGGGGTTTTCATAATTTCTTTTGTTACTTTATTTTTCTGTTCATTTTGTGTAGATGTAATTAATTCATCTTTTTTGCTTATGTGGCATTGTTGTTGTTTAGATTGGTGGCCATGGCCATGGATCTTCCTTTTTTTTTTCAACACATTATAAGTTATAATCCTTTTTATATTATTACTTTTTCATTATTCCATTGTTTCATAAAAATATTGAAATTATTTTCATCTCCAATTTGATTGTTTTATAATGGCTGATTTTTATTGAGTTGCTTTGAAGAAGATTTGTTGTAAAGATAACAACTTTGATGGAGTTTCTAGTGAGTACAATTTTGAATTATCTGTTAGTTAGTTGAGCCAATTGTGTCATGTGGAATAGAATTTTTCAAACCCTTTTGCACCTTGTACTCCTTCTATCTCTACATCTACTTCTACTAGTTAGTGCAATACCCTTGAAATTGTGTGGTTTGATGATGGATCATATGTGTATTTACAATTGTCTAATTTTGATCCTTCTTCATTTAAAGATTTTTCCCATGTTGTAGCTTTTTTAGAACTTCATGATATGGTTTGCCTTTTGAGCCTATTGATTTATTTAAAGTTCAAGCTTAACTACTAATGTTGTTATCGATCAACCCTCTTGTCTTAGTTTTATTGTTTTTCAACCCATTTGTTTTACTTTTATTGTTGGTTAGACCTCTTGTTTTCGCCTTGATGTTATTGTTGGTTAGACCTTTTGTCCCATCCTTGATGTTGCTATTGTTCAAACTGCTTGTCCTATCCTTGATGTTGTTGTTGTTCAAACTACTTGTCCTATCCTTGATGTTGTTGTTGTTCAAACTACTTGTCCTATCCCTGATGTTGCTACAACAACAATTGAATGTGATGCATCTTTTGTCTTAGATTATGATTCCCCTTTGCTAATGAGTTTTCTACAAAACCATGATTTCTTGAAACAAATGAGACAAAATTGAAAAATGTTAATAAGGGTGGTTGTAAAGTCAACAAACATGTTAAACTTTGGGCGAATAATGCCTTTGATGATTAGCTGAAGTACCAAGGCTATGACATTAAGAAGTTTATAACAAATCTATCTAAGAACAAAGACTTGATCAAGGATCTTATTGAAATGTTATCTTTGTTTCGTGCTACAAGTCGTAAAAAAAGATGGTTCGCTTTATCCTCTAACTAGGTAAGAATATTATTAATATTATTTTTGTAATTATTTTTATTTTTATTTTTATTTTATTTCTTATTTGCAGGTATAGATTCCAATTTTTGTTTTGTGTTTTGTTGTTGCTACATTTACTTTTAAGGTTTTTCTTACGGTGCTTCATCATGTAAATGTAAATGTAAGTATTTTAATTTTTGTTTGTCATTGTTGCATTTATTTTTTAGGGTTTGTTTTTCATTATGTAATTATAGGTTTTGTATTTCTTTAATTATGTTTCTCTTATTCCTTTTTAGGGTTCTTTTATATTGCTGCAGTTCCATGTCCATATTTTTCCCTTTTAAAAAAAAAATTGTAATTCTTTTGTTATTTTTTTTGTTGATGGTAATATATAGTCTTTGATTAGGGGCATAGGTCGATTGATCCACCAGGGGTAAAACTAGTGGGTTGTTGAAACTAATGTTGCTATAGTACTTTCATTCAACATTTTCACCAATGTTCAATATAATTGAGTGAGAATTGTTGGTGATGAAACAACACTACAAGCTTTTAACATTAGTTTCGGGAAATCCATAAAAAAGTCATATGTTTTTTCCATTCAAGAAGAATGGAAGATGTTCGATCAAGCCATGTGTCAGTTGACATTTCCAAGGGGTCTGAATAAGGTTTAGCTATTTCTACATGAAAAACATTTTCATTCAAGGCTGCTTTAAGCTCTATAATGTAGATTTTGAAAAGGTTTTTTTGTTGGAATGCCCTATTGGGTTGGTTTTGAGGTTTTGTTAAGGAATGTCCAAGAATTAGCGTATCAACATGACGACATGTTAGACAGATCAACATCATCCTCTTATGGATTATTCGATTGTTGATGTGATTGATACATATAAGAAGCTTGTTCACTAACATCTTGTTTGGCCTATGGAAATTTCAAATTTTCATCCTCTTTTTCTTCACCCTAAAAATGAATGGAAGCATAACCTTATGGCATTGCATCTAATCTTGGTCCAAAAATACCTTTTGTTGGTAATTTTTGTTTATAAGGTGGTGAAGTCTTCTTTTGTTGTTGATGTTCTTAGTTTAGATATACCTTCATCTTCTACTTCCTTTCTTGGTCTAGAGAGAAGTCCTTTTACTATTGCATTTCTTGATCCAAATATGCTTAGTACTTTTGCTATTGCATTTTTCAATTCAAGGACATTACTTGGTACTTTTGATGTTATAGTTCCTTGTCTAGTGAGCTTGCTAGTTGTTGATTTTGGTTTTGATGTTGTTCGAGATTTTATTCTTTGTTAGGTTAATGATGATTTTTGAAATAATCTTTTCAATGCTAAGATGTTGAAACATAAACATTGTTTGGAAGCCATTCACGATCGGCAAACACTTGATGTTATGAATGTCAACATTATGTCAAACCACATTTTTTCTCATTTGTAAAATTGCCCAATTATAATTAATCTAATCATCGATCCAACGTCTATTGTTCGTTTGTCAGCAAATACAATGTAGAATTAAGTGTTTTGTTTCTTGTTTCCTTTTTACTATGTTTGATTTTCAATTTTTTTTCCCAATTTGTTTCATAACTGTTTAAAACTTGCTTATTTAAAATCAAAGATGGAGGTTCATACATGATGGAGTTCATGATTCGGATTTGGTGCGTGTAGTTGTGATGGAAATTTGATAAGGTATTTTTTTTAAAAAATTAGGTTTTGTATTTGAGAATTATTTCAATATTTTTTTCAATTTCCTTTACAACTTCTTGAACTTACCTTTGTGTTTATTTATTTTTATATTTCAAAATTTGTGACATAGAATTTGTGATTATGTTTTGAGTTTGGCAAAACGCATCTTGAAAAAGGTTTTTTATCTTTGCTTTTAAAACTTATATATTTCAATGATTTTGAAATTGTATATGAAGTGTTTGATTTTCATTTTTTTTTGTTGCATTTCTTGGAAATTGATTATTTTATTATTTTTATTCTCCATATTCTTCAATGTAGACATGTAGCTCTTTTTTTATGATATTAATTTCATGCCGATTCAAACAACATTGTTTCATTTGAGCTTAAGCATTTTGTTTTGGTCTACTTTTTAATGTAGTTGGGCATTCATTTTTTTGTTTGAGTTTAAGCATTATGTTTTGATTTACTTTCTTGATGCAGTTGAACATTCATTTCTTCATTTGAGTTGTAGCATGTTTTTTTGTTGGGTCAACTTTGTGATGCAACCAAAGTGGCAATGTTTCAAACATTCACCATTTCATTTCAATTCTAAACATTCACATTATCATTTCATTTGTGATTAAAAAAAAAAACTTGTAACTTGAAGCATTCTAGTTAGTTTTATTATGTTTCCCAAATTTTTTGAGTCACATGATGATTTAGCCAAATGTTGGCAATATAGCTTAAATAGGTGAGAAAGAATGTTTTTTAAAAATTCAGATAAAAATAAGTTAAAATGAGAAATGAAAAATTTTAAAAATAAAAATAAAACCAACAAAGAAATTAAATGAAATGTTAGTTGAAAAAAAAATTGAAAGAAAAAAGATAGGAAATGTGAAGAAAGAAAATATAAAAAAGAAAAAAATTAAAATGATAAAAAGAAAAAGAAAATAAATTATAATAAAAATATTTTAAAAAGAAATAAACATAGATCTTCTAAAATTTTGAAGATCCCAATATAGGTTATATTGGGCTTTTAATTTCAGAATATCCCAATATGGGTTTTACTAGGCCTTTCAAACTTAGTACAACTTATATCAAGATTTTTCGAGTTTCGAAAGATCCTAATTAAGGAAGGGGTTTGGAAAAAAAAAGTAAAAAAAGAAAATAATGTGATATTTTAATATTAACATTCACACATGTTTTACTTGGGTAGCAAGTAGCTATTTACATTTGTGGATACCCACCCCACCAAAAATAGAAAATTAAAGAAATAATACTTTACCAATATTGTAAAACAATAAAAAAAAACTACCATAGTATCTTGGCGATTTCAACACATGTGCATCGAATAATTAATTAATTTTGAAACACTCATTTCAACAAATGGAATATTCCTAAATATTCACTAATTTTCCTTCAAAATATATTTTGATTTGGAAGAAATAATTTTTGGAAATTTCAACATTTTTGAAAATAATATAATTAGTGTCGAACTTGGCCAATGTATTAAGGGAATATTAGGTTTACTCATGTGCATTAAAATGTAATAATGGTTCAGGTAATATGCATTCCAAAGGGGACTCTATAGAGTAATCATCCATTTGGATGGGAATAATGGGATGCATTCATCCACTGAGGCGGTTTCTGGTTTTAGTGGATGAAGGTTTGAGAGTGATTCTAGACTGTTGGATCTAGGGCAAATAGATCGACGAGTGTCATGACCGCAGCTCTGGGAAGCAGGCAATTCCGGTTTCCTTGTGTTGGGAGCGAAGACAAAGAAGCTCTTTTTGCTGTTGTTTTGCGGTGCGCGTGTTTCGAGTTCGTGTCTTCGATCGCTGCTTCTAATCGGTGTGGGCGGGGGCAGCGCTTTGTTTTCCACCATGGTGCAGAGACTCACGTACCGCAGGCGCCACTGCTATGCCACCAAATCGAACCAGACGCGAGTCGTCAAAACTCCTGGTGAGAGATGGCTTCTTCCTTCCCCTTTTTGTTTCCCCTCTTGCGGAATGGATTGCAGAGGGAGGAGGCGGGGAAAAGAGAGGTAGAGGAAAAATGGAACACAGGGATTGAACATTTGTCTTTTTCAAAGTATCGCAGCACAAGGATGGAGAGGGTAAAGAATGACCTAACTTGTGAACTGAAGCTACAAGAGACCGCAAAGCGTCACTCCCTTCTCTCCAGACGTCTGTTTATTTCAGGGATGAACAAGGGAGATAGGAAACTGTGAAAGATTTGTTATGATATAAGTTACTGTTGTCGCGGTTTGCGACGCTGCATTGTTTTCTTTCATCCTCTTCCAAGGCGGTTAGGGTTTTACCGAAAACTCGTTACAACCTAGGTTTGCTGTAGAATGCGGAAGTTAAGGACAGGGACATCTCGCTCACTCGACTTTTTGTTGCGGACTGGGGTTGGATGATGCAGGTGGGAAATCTGTGTTCCAGACAGCCAAAAAGCGGGCAAAGGGCCCCAAGTGCTCCATTACAGGGAAGCGGATTGCCGGGGTATGTTGGATGCTTCTTTGCTGGAACCTTTGATAACTTTGTCCTGCATCTTCATTGCCTTGGAGAATGTATTAGTCTCCAACATTTCCTCAAATATGGTGTTAGGGTTGTTTGTTGATGCCTGGGGTTTCTTGTTTCTTCCCCACCCTTCACGTTCTCTGGCTTCATCAAGGGCTTGTCGCTTCTTCTTTGTGCTATATATTTGTAAGTGCTCCACTGGCCTTGTACAAAAAATTAAAGAAAATTGGTTTAGACTAGTCACACTCATAAAATATGCATTCATTTGTTGTTCCAGATTCCCCATTTGAGGCCCACTGAGTACAAGACTTCTCGGCTCCACCGCCACCGGAAGACTGTTAACAGAGCATATGGAGGGAACATGTCAGGCTCTGCAGTACGTGAACGGTATGTTCTGGTCTTTCCTTTGGAATATCCATTTAGAGGATGTTTTTCTGTTGGTGCTCAGTCAAGAGTTTGAATCTGATACTGGTATTTATGGGCCATACCTGTCTCCAAGCCTATATATATTGGGTAGATTAATAGCTGTTTGTGAAGGGTGAATCATATTAGATTCATCTAGTAGGGTAAATTGGGTGATTAAATGTGTCTGTTATTCCATCCATTCTATGGCGAAGGAAACTCATTTGACTATACTTGATTACTGCAGCATCATTCGGGCTTTCCTGGTGGAAGAGCAGAAAATAGTGAAAAAGGTGTTGAAGATACAAAAATCAAAGGAGAAGTTGGCTGCCAAGGCCCAATCCTAAGAGAAACATCTGTGTGGCACCCACTATTTTCAACAACGATTAGGACGTGCAGAGTGTGTGTGTGCACATTGTGTTCTGGTGGGATCTTATGCTGACTCTTCTATGGTCCATAACTGGTTGCTAGGTGGCATGCAGTAAAGCTTTGATGCTTTGTTCTCTGGACGAGTAGTTCTCTACGTAATATTTGATTTTTCCCAGTGTGGAACATTGAGAGGATGGAGAGTCTTAGGCATTTTTAAAGGGCTGGTGCTAAGATGTTTACCTCAGGTCAATTATGACAAAACACTGATTTTGTGAACTAAGATTTGTGTGAGATGGGCATTGGATTTGGAAGTGGGATTCTTCATACATGGGTTTTTGGGTGTTCTGGTTGAAATATGCAGCTTGTTATGGTTTTTCCAGCTGTATTGTGAAATCATGTCTGCACTACTGGATTTTTTCAAGTATTAGAATGCCTTTCTGAGCTGAAGTTTTTGTACATGAGGCTTCATGAGCAGCTAGCCACTTGCATGTTTGAAACAATTGTAAATCACAAAATTGCTTAAGTTATGTATGGTATTGCAGTTTTCAAACATCTTATATTTACAATATTTATTAACTTGAGTTCATGCTTCCTGAGTGTTTGGATAGGGTTTAGTTGCCTATGAAAAAATACCTCAAGAGGATCTAGACCATTATGTGTTGTTAATCCTTGCGAATGGGGTTGTTAAAAGAGCAGGCTTTTTAGTTAATTTGTTGGTCATTGTTTTGTAGATTCGTGGTTGGTTATTGATGAGCAGAATCAACATGTGAACTTTCTTTTGGCTGTTGTGTGAAGTTTTGAGTTTGATGGTTGTCTTTTGTTGTTAATGCTGATTGGATTGTTGTATAATGATTTCACTAGGGAGGGGGAGGGAGATGAGGATTATTAGTTCAATCATCAAGTTTATTGTTAAGACAATGTAATGTAAGGGAGATAAGTGATGTAAGGTTTGAACTTTCTTGCTGTATGTTAGGTTTCATCTAGTGGGTTTGGAGGTACAAAAAATTCTTTCACTTTACTATGGAATGTAAATCTAAGGTGTGCTCTTTAATTCCTTAAAGAAATAAGAGATGAAATTAGATTGAATTAACAAATGTGACTTGAAACAGAAATGAATTTGCATAAATAAAAGAAGAATGTGATTATTACAATTTGGAGTCAAAATGGTGCATGGATTTAACATAAGGGATGTTATTGGATTTTGGGTTTTTGTGTTATGCAAATCATTTTATGAAAATGTATAGTTGTGTTGTTTTAGGGATTGCATTGAAAACCAATCATCATTTTGTGAGGTTTTTAAGTGATTTTTGTGTGAAGGTATTCCATCATGAATATTTTGTTTTACATCACATACCCTTTACACTACAATGTCATACTCTAGTTGTAAATATAATAATAATTTTTTTTGTTAAACAATAAAGTGTTGCAAACTGAAAAAAAAATTTAGTTTTTTATACTCTCACATGAACCAAAAAAAATGAACACATTTAAAATCCAAATTACTTGTGCTTGTTTAAATCAAACATTGTATGATAAAAAAAAACTGTTCATTAAATGAAATATTTTGAATGAAATATTGTCATGTGATAAAATGTTAAAATTTAAAACCCAATGTGTGTTGCCTTGGGTTGAGTTAAATTAGTTGATAATTTTTTTAAAAATTCCAAACAAGCACATTCAATTATGTGGGGGGGACTATTTATAGAATCACTTGCTTGACAAACCATCTTTGGAATTTGAAGAACTTAGTGAGAGTTTTGAAGAAGGGGAATAGTTTGAAAACAAAATTTTTGAAGCATGTTATTCAGGAATGGTTATTGAGGTTTACTTGCGACATCGATTTCCTATTTTTTAAAATTAAGAATCATCTATTGATTATCCAAAACCACAACTTCTTGTTTAAAAAAAGGATAAGAAAAAACAAGTTGTTGACGAATATTTAAAATTTGAAAAAAAAATCCACAAAGAATATGCTTCAATTTTTTTTTACAAAATTTGGAAAACATCATTAAAAACAAATGCTTAGAAAGTTTTTACAAATTTTGAGAAATGTCTTTGAAAGAATTTTTTTGGAATTTAAAAAAAAATTTCAAAACAAAATCCATGAAAAAAATGTTTAGAAATTTTTAAAAGATATAAAATTAATAAAAAATTTTAGAAGAAGTTTTTAAAAGATAATTAATAGAAGTTTTTAAAGGATGAAACTTATTCTAAATGAATAATCAATGAAAGGTTTAAAAATTCATGGTTTACAGAAGGTTTTAAAAGATATGGTTAATGCAAGTTTTTTAAAAAAAAGGTTATTTAATATAAATTTATGAAAAACTTAGTTGGTGGAACTTTGCAAAATGTTCATGATTTTTTTGAAGGTTTTATGGGATAGTGTAAGAAGAAGTCAAAAGGACACCATGTTTTAATCCCATCAATTCATTTAATGTTTAATTTACATCATGTTATATTCAAACAATAAAAATGTTTAAGTCTTGTTTATTATCAAGTTCCTTATTTATTAAATTCTAAACTAGAGCTTGGAAAGTGCTCTAGGTGCATGATTGTGAAAAATTTATAAAATTTCGGAAGGATGAAAATTTGAACTGAAAAACATGAAAAAACAAGCAATGTTTGTTTTTTAAAATTTCAAGTTGTGCTTTTGTCTTGTCTTGAACACACCTTTCATAAAACAATCCTTTCAATTTATTTTTCGGAGGTTCTAATCTATAAAATTTTAACCTATATTAATTAATATTATTTTTCAAATTAAAAAAAAATTCAATGTTCATGAATTTGAACATGGATTTTGCATGCACCAAATTTATTACTAATAAAATATTTTGTGTGTGAATAAATCCAAGGCTCATAAAATTGAGTGTGAATTTTGGATGCATTGAAAAATACAAGTTTTTATTAATTAAATCATTTGTGCCAAATTCAATGTTCATTAAATTGAACAAGAATTTTGAAGGCATTTTAAATTATTAGTTTTTTAGAGGATATCTATTATGTCAAATTCAAGGTTCATTAAATGAATTGTCGAATTTTCATGTAGTGAAATTATAATTTTTTGCAGATTAAATATTTTTTTTCAAATCCAAAATTCATTAAATTGAGTGTGCATTGTGCATGCATTTCAAATTATGAATTCTTGTTGTTGAGATCCTTTATGTCAAATCTAAAATTCATTAAATTATATGTCAATTTTGCATGCATTTAAAATTACAAATTCTTGTTGATAAAATATTTTATACCAAATCTAAGGTTCAATAAATTGAGCGTGCATTGTGCATGCATTTTAAAATTATGAATTCTTGTTGATCAGATCCTCGATGCAAAATCTAAAGTTCATTAAATTAAACGAGGATTTTCTCTGCATTTAAATTTATAACCTCTTATTTATCAAATCATTTATGCCTAATCCAAGGTTCCTTAAATTGAACGAGAATTTTTCATGTAGTTAAAATTATAAGGTTTTGTGGATTAAATATTTCATGCCAAAGTTAAGATTCATTAAATTGAACTTGCACTTAAAATATCAATTTTTTTGTTGATACGATCTTTTGTGTCGAATCCAAGGTTCATTAAATTGAACGTGCATTTTATATGCATTAAAAATGTCAAGTTCTTGTTAATAAAATCTCTTGTGTCAAACCCAAGGCTCATTAATTTGAGCATGGACTTTGCATCATTTAAAATCAAATGTTCTTGTTGATTCTTTGTGTTATTTTGTCGAATAATAATTGAATCTTGCTACCATGAATTAGGATGAGATGTAGGTTTAATTAATTTGAAAGTATGAAGCTTTTGATGAACTTTTTTTCAAACTTAAATTTGATTCTAGATGATAAATGCTTAAAAAAAGTTCAATAGTACAATTATAAGTTGAAAAAAAAATTCTTTTTATCACAAACAATATGAAAACATGTATGTGAATTAATGGGACATACATTACATGGGTTTGCTTTGTAATCCATGTGACATGAATTTAATGACTAAAATCGCAATCAACCAATTTTAATACATAATTATTATACTTGTAAAAACATGTTATGAGCTTAACATTAAAAAAAAAATCAATATTTCACTAATGAGTTCCACACATGCACATGGCAACCATTTAGCCTTGTTGTGTCACCCATTACCTTTTTTTCCATTTTTATTTAGAAAAATGTATTTTCCCATTGTGTCAAGTTTTAGTATTGGGTCAATGAATGAACAACTCTCTAAGATTTTAATGAATAATCTCCCATAGTTTTGTCATATGTAATTTAAAATTGAAGAATGATACATCCAAATAGAAATATGCTATTAAAAATAAAACAATATACAAAGAGGATATTATATCGACTTGACAAAATAATTTTTTTGACTATATGAACAATAATTAAAAGATTATATTATTTGAAAAAGAAATGATGCAAATTAAACATGCAGTGGAATAATAATATAAGGATCGCGATTGGCATTGACAAAATTGACAGGTTGAGCCTTCAAGATTTTTACTTATAATATCCCATGGAATTTTTTTAACCTCTTCAAAATTCTACCAATTACGCCTTCCACAAAAAATTTAAAAAAATTTATTAGCTGAGCCTTTAAAAAGTTTTTGCCAACTGGGCTTTCTAGAACTTTCGCCTAATTAATCTTTACAAAAACTTTTGCCAACTAATCTTCTAAAAATTTCCATCAACTAATATTTAAAAAACTTCCACCAAGTAATCTATTATTAAATTTCTAGTGATTCATTTCTAAAAAAAATTCTAAACATATAATCTTTACATTTTTCTAAAAAAACATTTAAAAAATATTTGGGGTCTATGACATATTCCACCTTTCACATCTTTTACTAGTATGTCCTAATGTATTGCTCAAGATCTCCCTAATTTCATCGGTGAGGTTTCTAATTAATAAAGGTTGCCCACACATCATACATTGTTATAAAACATGATTACATTGTGAGTCCATTTACAAATTGTTTATGTATTGTTATAGAAGAAGTTAAGCATGTTAAAAAGTTTTCCATTTGGTGTAAAACATTAATTTTTGAATAATAAAAGTATTGCATCTAATTAGATTTTTAAAAACCATATATTTGACTCCATTTTTGTAAAATTTTACAAACATCTGACATGAAACACATTATCATTCACAAGGGTGTCAAAAAAATAATTTCATGTTACGTTCATATTGGTCCATTGTAACTTATAGTTGAGAATGTGTAATGGACAAATTGCATGAAACATAATAAAAGAGTAAGACAAGAGGCTACTATATGGTAAAAAAATCTTAAGTTATGATAAAATTATATTCACATCAATGGAAACGATTTTGAATAGATCTTGAAAACAAAAATACTCCTAACAAATTTGGTGAAACTCAAATGGCAAAGGAAAGATGAAAAGTGGAACAAAAAAACTACTATTGTTATTTCAACACTTAATATTATTTGAAACATGTCTATCAAAAAAATAAATTACAAAAGTAAAACATTTCATTTGTTGATGAAGGTGAAGTTGGAGGTTTTAATGTTTGTAATGGCTACTAATATGTCATAGATAATCATTAAAGTGGGTACTTTTGTGCTTGACATGATATTACAAGAATTTTATTAGGGGATATATATCAAAATAACACTCCCTTGATTTGAATTGATCATGTTGAAGAAAGATCATCAATTCAATTGGAGACCTTTTTGCCAAATGCATTTGAAAATTTACTAAACAAAAGTTTATTTAGGCTCCAATTTTAGTGAAACTATGTTTTGTTAAAACCTTTGTGTTGGATGTTGATTGGTCTACTTGAGGGGTGGGAACCATTTTATTTTAGAAACATTGCACAAACAAAAGAAATTGATATTTGTCTATATTAACAATGCATTGTTCAATTTGAAAAATCAATTTCATTTGATGGAAGGCAAATGTTATATCCCTTATCGGGGGGCATAATGCATTTTGAAGTTGCAACACAATTCTTTTGTTTTCAAAATCGACCACAAAACAACTTGAATTGTTTGCCATAATGTCAAATATCCATTGTCACAAAGGAAAATGGATTGATGACCTATAAGATTTTAATATTAAAATCATTTACATGACAATTGTGAAACATACCAATGTTGATGCACTAAGTTAAAACCCAATAGTTGTACCTTGAAACTAGGGGAGGAAGACTCAAGAAGATGATTTCTTGAGTGAGGTTACAAATATGAAAATTATTGGAGAGGAAATGGATAGTAATTAAAAAGGAGACTGACGTGGTTTTCATAATTCAAGAGGAGCATACCATAACCATTTGACATGTTGCTTTGTGATCAATCATCCCAAGATAAACCTATTTTCACATTAATTATTTTTGAAAATTTATTGAATGTTGATGATTCGTAAGTTATGTGAAAAGAAGGAAAAACAAGAGAAATGAAAACTAATATAGAAGAAAGTTGTTAATAGGGATGGCCAAAATGAAAACTTAAATGTTGTAATTAGTGGGAGTTGGTTCATTTAGCATTAAATTAGTTGATAGTGAGATTCCAAATGTGAATGTCTCTTTTGAGCAAGAAATTGAAAAAAAAAAAGTGAATACACAAATGGTTGGATCAAGGTTGTATGTTATCTTACTAATGGAATGATATTTGTGGTTGAAAGGGAATGCAAGTCAACCAAGGTGAAGAGGAGATTGATAAATTATCATTAGGAGAAGGTTTGTACTACATAATTGTATTTCCAATTTATTAGTGCCCAAACTTGATGAGAGATTAAATTTTGTTGAAAGATTAATGGAACATGAGATGTTCCATTTTAAAAATCAATTCTTTTGGCACAATCACACAAAATGTTGTTAGGGCTTACAATTCATATCAAATGGTAAAGAAGACTAATGGTTTGAGATCAGATGTGGAAGAACTCAATAACATATTTGTGTGATTTGTTTAATTCAATAGTGTTCGATACAATTGGGCCATTACTTAAGATGGAAAGTGGTAATTAATATATATTTTGTTGTCATTGACAATTTAGGGTCCCACAATGACCCACAATGGCCAAGGTGTAACATGATGGCCAAAGGCATGATCAAAACGTCTATAGAACATTGATTAATTGTTTTGACATCCATGTTAATAACATATAAAGTAAAGATCTATGAATTAACATGTGTTCTTTTTAACTATCATGTTGGTATTCATTCCAGTATTTTTTTTATGATTCTCACTAGGAGGACACCAATTCATGGGGGAACAACTAATAAATGTACTTGTTCAAGCCATTGAACAAGACATTAGAGTAGAAGAATCTTGGGTTTCTATGAAAATTAAACAACATTTGAGGTTTTGCATGGCAATGTTTGCATTGAACTATAAATATGTTGAATGTCAATTTTTGGGTGGAAGAATTATTTTTAATGTGGGGGATCTTTCGATTGAATGAAAGGAAAACCAAGGCTTGGTGCAAGAGAAGGAATTAACCAAATGAACATTTTGAAAAATTAATTCTTTTACATGAATTTTTTTTAGTTCCAAGTCTACTGTTTAACTATGGTGGCAACCTAGGTACATTATGAGTCTTTTTTTTTGGAGTTTAAGAAGCACTATGGACATTTTGATGTTAGAAGAAACATGTATTTTCAAACACAACTTATTTAGTTTCTAGTTGTTTTAAGTTAATAGTTTGGTGAAGTTCATAGAATTAAAATCAACATTTTATTTAACCCATCTAATGACATGCTTCAAAGTTTGTCAAATGGTGTTGGTGTTAATTTTTCAATTTATGCAATAAGGAAATTTGTTAAATTCAAAAGACATTCCTTAGTTCTTTGTGAATCCTAAGGTGTTTTTTCTAATTTTTTTAAATTCATTTTTTTCATATGAAACATTTGACAATTTTTTCTAAAAATTGGCAAAATGGGTCAAATTTACACTTTAGAAAATTTTTTTTTTCAAAAGTCCCCCAATTGTTTTCTTGAAAAAATGAAAAAGTGCTGTTAAAAAAAAAAGAGCTTGTGATTAAGGGCAAGGGGATGAAGCTTTGTGATCCTCAATAAAAATTAACACAAATTGCATATATTGTTTCATTGCATGAATTACACAAATAGACAAACAACATGGCTAATGTAATTTTGAACAAAAATTGGGTTTTGATCATTGTATATTCACTTTTTATTTTGCCAATCAAGACTCACATCTTGTAACTTTCATTGAAATCTTTCCAAAAATATAAGATCATCAATTCTAAAACGATTTGTTCCTTCAACATCATTTTAAAAATTTCAAATCTAACCTAAAAATGTAACTTGAAACTTCCTTTTAATTGTCACACATTGGCCATTAGGTTTTGAAAGTGTGTTTCAATTTTTAAAATTTTTTCATCAATTAATTATTCTCTAAGATGTCTTCAAAGAAACAAGTTTCATTTTTCTGGGCTAATGTAATGCCTTGGTTTGGTTGTTGCCCTTTCTTCCATTATGTTGCTTTAAGCACAATCACAAACCTCAAATTAAGGTCATGATTCATCATATCTATGTTCAATTGAATTACAAGAGCATTACTAAAATAGTGACACAAGGTGATAAGTACAAAATACAAAATATGTGAGAAGGACAAGTAATGGTTCTTGGAATAAAGTTGAATTAAAAATCAAGATGAGAAGGCATGTTGCAAGATAGACTTCAACAATATTTGGTTTTGTTTTTTTTTTTTGGAGGGAACTTCCAACAATAGTCAATTCTAAACACAAGATGCAAGACCATATGCGTTTCACAAGGAATAATTGTACAAAAATTTGAATTAGTCACCATACATGCAACATTGCCTACATTTGTTTTTTTGAAACGTATCAATTTTATGATAAAAAAAGTAGTTATGCTTTGATTTAAAAAAAATTCAATAGAGGAAATGCAGTACATGTGTGTAAGACTAACCCTTTTAATTGGAAAGCGTAATTGTTCAATTATGATGGAGACCAATTTACCACCTTCACGCGGTGCATCATACGATTCTATGACCAAAGTTAACAAAAGATTTGTTGGCCTTGCTTACCAAAGCAAGGATATCGTAGTAGCTTTATCATTTCGACAACAAACTATTGAATAATTATTTAAATTTTAAATCTTAATTTTGACACCTGATTTTTTAATTTTGAAAAATTTGACACGTAACAATTATAAAAAACAATAAACAAATATTTGTCAATGACATGGAGTAGTCTAGTTTGTCTAGATTGTTTCAGTTTTTAATCATTGTCATGCAAGGTTTGTGATTCAAATCCTCTCACTTGACTTTTAAGTTTATTAAAATTTCGACACAAATAATGAATAATTTTTCAAAAGTTTAGCAAAAACGAAAAATAATTTAATTTACATTGTAATGGTAAAGGTACTGCGATATTGAGTTTAGATTCATTATAGAGTATAATAGCTTGAGGGATTTTGGCCCCTAGGTAGTAGGTCTATTTTGTATGGGTATTAGAGTTTAGGGTCTATTTTGTATGGGTATTAGGGTTTAGGGTTTATTAGGATTCTTAGGAATTGAAATAATAATAATAATTTAACCAACTTCTGAATTTTTCTACAAATACTTGTGACTTGAGGTTCTAATATTTAAAAGAAATTGAAATACCCATCACCCAATGGTTGTTTAATCCTCCAAACTTCAAAGAAGTTAAAAGTTCGAGGTTCCATCTCAAAAGTGAGAACCACCCAACACTGGTACCTCTACAAATCATGAAATTAGATACAATCCCAAACATCCCAAATCTCTAGACAAGTCAGAAAATACATGAATTCATCAAAAAACAAATCATTTGGGTAATAATTGTAATAATACCTACCAGAATTGGATCAGATCTCCACTTCTGCAGAGATTTTTTTGTCCTCAGAAGGTCTCAAGATCTGTTGAGGTTTGTCCAAATGGATCGATCAGCAACACGTGGTGCATTCATCAGGAGAGTAATCTGCATGTATGGGGGGGTGGTCGTGGCGTTGACGAAGTGGTGCTCCATGTTGCATCAACAGCATCATCTCGGCCAATTTAACCTCCTGCTAGTCGTGCTGCTGCAGCATCCAATTTGCTGAGTCCGTCACCGTTTCCGCACTTGCTAAATCATCAGAATTCACTCTTATCTTTGCTCTTACACTCTTTTTGCTAGTTATCCTAGTGAGCTTCAAACGATCGAGTTTTGGTTTTGTTTTGTTTTTGGGTTGCAATCCAATCCAGCTTGAAGCAATTATTTGCACAGGTGAGAGAGCGTCATTGTTTCAGAAGAGTGATCTGTCGATACCCATTAATATATCTTTTGTGTGCTGTGATTTCATCTTCCTGGTTTTATGGCAATCTGTGGAATTCAATGACTGCAGTAAATATGCTGTCTGTCAATGCAGAAGAAGTTCCCTCTATCTATATTTTTCATGACATTGGAATAATTGTAGTTTTCTAAATGTTTGCCTCTTGTCTAGTTGTGCGCTCAGGGACCGATTGTGAGATTATAATTGGGTAGAGAGCTGCGGCAATAGTTACCCAATTATCAAATTGGAAGGATGTCAGGAGCTCAAGGAGCAAATCCACCAGGGGCATTCACGCCCACGACATACGAGACCAAGGCTGCAGACGAAAGCAACCCCGGCGGTAATCCCAGGTACAAGACGGATTCCACAGAGGACGAGGGAGCTATGCCGGTAACGATGGCAGCTGACCACGTTCCTAATCCCCAAGAAGCTGCAGGTCTGGGCGGACCCACTTTCGGTGCCAGCAATCCTCCTCCCGCAGGCAAAGAAGACGAAGAAGAAAAACACGCAGACATGGGCTTGTCCGGCACTGCCATGGGCGACTAAAACCATTTCTGAAATTACAAATTCTTCTCTCAAATTCCGGACTTCCCATTGCTTGCTCAAAACACTCGAATGACGAGCTTGGATCTGTAAACACAAGAGAAGAATTGCAGAAATTTCGGAGGAGAAGAAAGAAGTCAGAAAAAGACGCGCACGGAGATCGATCGAAGGGTTTTTTCTAGGGCTTTTTTCTAGGGTTAGTCTGTTTGTAAATATTTCTTTACCAGGCAAACAGCGAGGTAAAAAACAAAAAGAAAGAGTAAATCAAAGTGAAAATAGGTAACTTACTTCAGTGTACACTGAACTCTCTAGTAAGTAACTTACTTGCTATCTCATCCATCATTTATTCATCCACACAGCTATTCATTCATTAGACCATTTACTTACCACCCATTCATCCCTCATTTATTCATCCACGCATCTATTCATTCATCTGACCATTTTACTATACCCACCCATTCCTTTTTGCCACCTATTCATCCATCATTTATTCATCCACGCACCTATTTCATTCATCTTACCATTTTTACTTTACCCACCCTTTCATTTTTTTTTTGCTTTTATTCATTTTTTTACTTTTACTTTACCCTATCTAATTTCGCAATCCACCCGTCATGTATTCCTGAATACATTGATCATCCATTTAAAGACGACATTCATCCATCCATCCATCTATCCATCCAATGCCATCCATTGACATTGGACACCCACAGCTGTGATTGGTCATCCCCTGTTTCAAGGGATAAAAGCTTAGTCAGTCACTTTGGATAATTTGGTCATTTTTAAAATTTAGGCCACAATTAGATATATATATTATTTTATTTTATTTAAAAAAAATTTAACACAGAAATTGCAAACTCAAAAATAAATTTATTTATCAATTTGCCTTAAATTAGCGCTAGCCTAATTTTGGTTTCTGTTTTATTTATTTTTGGGGCTTAATTGGCTACAATAATTGTAAAATTTGAAAAAGAGTGAAACTAAAACATAAACTTTACCTACTTGTTTATATATATATTTTGTTATTTTCACAGGGAAAAATGAAAAAAAAAAACCAAAAAAAAGATTATAAATTGTTTGAATTTCTGTATTTTTGAGATTTTATTATACATAAATCAATTAACACCCCACCCAAAAAAAAAAAAAAAAAAAAAAAAAACTGGGGGGGGGGGGCAAGCAGGATCCGTTTCCCAATGGGAAAAAAAAAGAAGCCACCCTCCCCCCCACCGCTTTTTTTTTTTTTCCTCCCCCCCTCCGCTCTTTTCTTGTCT